>PDWI01000458.1_pt1 | contig 70308 bp, 48 predicted proteins | sample 1430891 | NCBI WGS metagenome assembly PDWI01 (sample SAMN01162508, study PRJNA174530) | Oral metagenome, whole genome shotgun sequencing project. | biome: Marine environment; feature: Marine mammal; material: Swab sample of the gingival sulcus; isolation source: swab sample of gingival sulcus...
CTTTGTGGATATTGCTGATGCTACTGCGGCTACTTATCAACCCGCAGCATTGACGGCTACAACTGTTTATCAGGCTGTGGTTACGGATAACTGTGGCGTGGTTACGACCAATACGGTAACCGTTACGGTATACGACGAGTTTGTAGCTACTGCAGCTGCTGACCAGACTATTTGTTACAACACCGTACCTGCAGCGCTTACTGTAACAGCTGCCGGTGGTGCCGGTAACTACAGTTATCAGTGGCAAGTAGAAGAGGGTGGTGTCTTTGTGGATATTGCTGATGCTACTGCGGCTACTTATCAACCTGCAGCATTGACTGCAACAACTGTTTACCAGGCTGTGGTTACGGATAACTGTGGCGTGATTACGACCAATACGGTAACCATTACGGTATACGACGAGTTTGTAGCTACTGCGGCTGCTGACCAGACTATTTGCTACAACACCGTACCTGCTGCACTTGCCGTGACAGCAACTGGTGGTGCCGGTAACTACAGTTATCAGTGGCAAGTAGAAGAGGGTGGTGTCTTTGTGGATATTGCTAACGCTTCTGCGGCTACTTATCAACCCGTAGCATTGACTGCTACAACTGCTTATCAAGCAGTTGTTACAGATAACTGTGGCGTAGTTACGACCAATACAGTGACCATTACGGTATACGACGAGTTTGCAGCTTCTGCGGCTGCTGACCAGACTATTTGTTACAACACTGTACCTGCTGCACTTGCTGTGACAGCAACTGGTGGTGCCGGTAACTACAGTTATCAGTGGCAAGTAGAAGAGGGTGGTGTCTTTGTGGATATTGCCAACGCTTCTGAGGCCACTTATCAGCCCGCAGCATTGACTGCAACAACTGTTTACCAGGCCGTGGTTACGGATAATTGTGGTGTGATTACCACCAATACGGTAACCGTTACGGTATACGAAGAGCTTGCTGCTACTGCGGCTGCTGATCAAACTGTTTGTTATGGGTTTATGCCTGAGCCTATTGTAGCAACAGCTACTGGCGGTGCTGGTAATTATACCTATCAGTGGCAAGTAGAAGAGGGTGGTGTCTTTGTGGATATTGCTAATGCTTCTGAGGCTACTTATAATCCTGAAGTGATCTATGCTGCTACAAATTATCAGTGTGTGGTGATGGATGACTGTGGTACTGTTGTATCTAATATCGTGAGTATCACGATGTACGAAGATGTGGTAGTTGTTATTGAGGCTGATCAACTGATTTGTCATATGACAGCTCCCGAACCATTGACCTCTACCGTGACTGGTGGCGTGGGTAATTATGCTTACCAGTGGCAAGTAGAAGAGAGTGGTGTCTTTGTGGATATTGCTAATGCTTCTGAGGCCACTTACCAACCTGAAGCATTGACGGGTGAAACACATTATCGTCTCGTTGTTACCGATGATTGTGGAACGTTTACATCCAACACTGTTGTTATTACCATTATTCCGTTGCCTGTTGCAAATGCGGGTGAAGATCAGAATGTGTGTGCTTCCTCACTGGTACAACTTGAAGGTACTGCGGAGAATGCAGGTTCTGTATTGTGGACAACTTCCGGAGATGGTACTTTTGCTGATGCAACGATTCTGGATGCCGTTTATACGCCTGGCGCAGCTGATATTGCAGCAGGTACTGTGGATCTTACGTTGACTGCTTATGCGGTTGAGCCATGTACTGATTCTGCTTCAGATATGGTTACCATTGAGTTTGCAGAGGATGTGACAGTGAATGCTGGTGATGATGATACCGTTTGTGAAGGTTCTTCTTACCAGACAATGGGTTCCACTATTATGGCTAACTCTATTTTGTGGACAACTGCAGGAGATGGTACGTTTGATGATCCTACCGTTACTTATGCAATCTATACACCGGGTCCTGCCGATCAGGCTAACGGTTCTGTTGTGCTGACACTTGGTGCTGAGCCTATTGCTCCATGTACAGACTGGAAATATGATGATGTTACCCTGACCATTCTCTCGAATCCTTCAGTGAATGCAGGTCCTGACGCAACTATTTGTAGTGCGGAGACTCATGTGCTTAGTGCAACGGCTACTGATTATGCTACAGCACTTTGGACTACTAGTGGAGACGGTTCCTTTGATAACTCGGCAAGTCTTACTGCCGAATATACTCCGGGTGCCGATGATATTGCTAACGGTGGTGCTATTCTGACTCTCACTGTTACCGCTATTGCTCCCTGTACTGAAACTGCAACTGATGATGTGGCTCTTACTATTGTAAGTTCTCCTAATGTATTTGCGGGAGAAGATGCTCATACTTGTGAAGGCTTGCCTTACACTATTGCTGATGCTACTGTTGCCGATGGTTCTACTGTTCTTTGGACAACTAACGGTTCCGGTACGTTCGATGACCCAACGCTCATTAATCCCACTTATACACCTAGTGCAGGTGATTTGGGTATGGGTACGGTAATTCTTACTGTTACTGCTTCCAATGGATCTCCTTGTAATGAAGAGGAGACCGATAGCATGGATCTTACCGTTCATCATGCTCCTGTTGTAAACAGTGGTGGTGATCAGGATATCTGTGAAAATGATGCTGTTGAGTTGGATGCGGTTGCTTCAGACTATGTGGCTGTAGAATGGACTACTACCGGTGACGGGGAGTTTGTTGATCCTACTTCCTTGCATACCTTCTACGCGCTTGGTGAGAATGACATCGCCAACGGTAGCGTGGTATTGACAATCACGGCTACAGGAGAAAGTGTTTGTGGCAGCGTAAGTGATGAAATGTTGGTTACTGTTGCAGCACGTACCTATGTATTTGCTGGTGAGGATACCAAAGTATGTGAAGGAAATGATCTTGAGCTCTCTGGTGCAGAGGCTTCTAACTATGTTTCCGTCCTTTGGACTACCTCTGGTGATGGTGTCTTTGACGATCCTACCGCTGTGAATCCGACCTATGTGCCTGGAACCTTTGATATTACCTATGGTTCTGTTGATTTAACCATTTCTGCAGAAGCCCATCCCGCTTGTGGTGGTTATGTGGATGATGTGATTGTGGTAAGTATCGACAAGGCGCCTGAGACTCCGGAAGCACCTATGGGTGATGAACATACTTGTATCTACGACGCTAAGTCTGTCTATAACGTGGACGATGTAGTGGGTGCTGATGCCTATGAATGGGAAATCTCACCTGCTGAAGCCGGTTCATTTAATGACGGTGATACAGAAGTTGAACTGACTTGGAGTGAGGGATGGCAAGGTGATTTTGTGATCCGCGTTCGCGCTACCAACGATTGTGGCGAGAGTGAGTGGTCAGAAAGCCTTACCGGATACCGTGACGATTGTGTCGGTATTTCGGAAGAAGATCTTACTGTTAGTATCTTCCCGAACCCCACCGACGGTCTCTTTACAGTTTCTGTCAATGGTTTGACTTCAAGGGTAGAACTCTCCATTGTCAACTATGATGGACGTCAGCTTCAAAAAGAGATTCTCGAAAACGTGAACACATACGAACATAGCTTTAACCTTACTCGATACCCAGCTGGAGTTTACTTCCTGCGTATACAGGGTGATAACTTCTTGAGGGTAGAACGTATTGTTATTCGTTAGCAGTTTTTCTGAATAAGTAAAAGCGGGGTTCCTTTGGAATCCCGCTTTTTTTTATGGTAAGACAGGTCTTTTAGGGGGATAGATGGGCTGGTTTCGGGCTATTATATTGATTACCTTATTTCATGCTGTTTTTGCTCTCTGTCAAGCCTCTAAAGTCCCTCTATAAGGTCAGAGAGCCTTGACAAGAACGGCCCTAATCCCTAAGGAGAATTTATCAGATCAGGAAGAAGAAAAAGATAGAAGGTTAGGATGCAAAACTAAATTGAAAAGGAGAGTCCTCCGGAGATACTAATTGGAATACTACCTGATTATCGGTTCTATTCTTGTGCTTTTATATGGTAATCTTTTAAGGCACTAAACCATTAATAGGATATAAAAAAAACACCCTGTCTGTGACAAGGTGTTTTTGGTGATTGAGCCGGGGCTCGAACCCGGGACCCTATGCTTAAAAGGCATATGCTCTACCAACTGAGCTACTCAATCGCCCTTTTGAGTGGGGCAAAGGTACGGGTAAAATTTAATTCTCCAATAGGAAATAAGGTTTTTTTTAGAGAAAATTTCTATAGTATTGAAAAACAGGGTTTCCTGGGGGTGAAGCTTGGTGTAGTGAATGGTTGGGACTAAATAGAGGCTGTCTATAAAGTCCGACTTCTTCGTTACGCTTGTCTTCCAAATGGTCATTTACCCTGGTAAACGCCCCTATTTCAGCCTTCGCAAGCCTCGAATTCGAACAGGCACTAAATAGAGGCTGTCTATAAAGTCCGACTTCTTCGTTACGCTTGTCTTCCAAATGGTCATTTACCCTGGTAAACGCCCCTATTTCAGCCTTCGTAAGCCTCGAATTCGAACATTCTATACAGCCTCTTCTCAAAACGCTGACTTTATGGACAGACACTAAATATCGCCTTTCCCTTTTCGGATTACCTCTACCTCATCCCCGGTACAGTCAAGAATGGTGGAGGGTTGGTTGTCGCCATAGCCTGCATCAATGACCATATCGACGAGGTCATGGTATTTGTCGTGTATAAGTTCAGGGTCTGTGGTGTATTCAATGATCTCGTCGTCGTCATGTACTGAGGTGGACATCACCGGGTTGCCAAGCTCTTGTACGATCATCTTGATGATTTCGTTGTCGGGAACGCGGATACCGATAGTCTTTTTTTTGTTTTTAAAGATCTTTGGGACGTTATTATTCGCATCCAGGATAAAGGTGTAGGGGCCGGGAAGAAGAGAACGCATAAGCTTATACACGGGATTGGAGATGGGTTTGGTGAAGTCCGTGATATGGCTTAGGTCGTGGCAGATGAAGGAGAGGTTGACTTTATTCCCCTTGATTCCCTTGATCTGTTTTACCCTTTCAACGGCTTTGGGATTGAAGATATCGCAACCTATCCCATAGAGGGTGTCGGTGGGATAGATGATTACACCGCCGTTGCGCAGGCATTCCACTACTTGCCGGATATGTTTGGGGTTAGGGTTTTCGGGGTAGATACGAATTAACATAATGGATTGCTTTCTCATAAAAAACGGGTAAGCTGATTATATCGCACCGCTACAACCGCCTACCCTTGCTTCCTTCCAGACCTGGGGGAGTTCAGCGGGAGCTGGTCGTATAAGACTTACCCGAGCGGCAAAGATACAATAAATATTGAATATGCAATTCCTTGGAAACTTTTTCTAAACCTTCGGGGGATTTACTAACTTTGGTGGGTGTTTTGTCGCGGGGTGGCGCCGTAGTATAGAAGCGATGTGGCAGGGTACGGATAAGATAGTGAGATGAAAGGAGCAAAAATGATGAAACGACTGGATATTAGTGTGGTGGTTCCCTTGTATAATGAGGAGGAGTCGTTACCCCGGCTGTTGGAATGGATTGATGAGGTTCTTTGTACCACAGCTCTTGTGTATGAGGTGGTGTTGGTGGATGATGGTTCTTCCGATGGTAGTTGGCTTGTCATTGGTGATTTGTTGGAGAAGTATGCGTTTGTTCGTGCGGTGCGTTTTCAACGGAACTATGGCAAGGCTGCGGCCTTGAACGAGGGGTTTCGTGTGTCTTCCGGGGAGGTGGTGATCACCATGGATGCCGATCTTCAGGATAGCCCTGAGGAGATTCCGGACTTGTACCGCATGGTGATGGAAGAGGGGTATGATTTGGTGAGTGGATGGAAGAAGCAGCGTTTAGACTCTTTTCGGAAACGTTTTCCCTCCAAATTCTATAATGGTATCACACGGGCCGTTTCGGGGATTAAGCTACACGACTTCAATTGTGGCTTGAAAGCCTATCGCCGACAGGTGGTGCATAGTATTGAGATCTATGGTGAGATGCATCGCTACATTCCCTTGATAGCCAAACAGGCGGGGTTTAAGCGGATCGGGGAGAAGGTGGTTCGTCATCGGAAGCGTGAGTTTGGTACGCCCAAGTATGAGCGCTTTTCACGAGGGATTAAAGGGGTCCTTGACCTTATATCCCTGACGTTTATGCACCGTTTTGGTTCCCGTCCCATGCACGTGTTTGGCTTTGGGGGCTCACTCCTTTTTATGGCGGGATTTCTGATCTTTTTATGGTTGGCCGTTGCCAAGTTCTTTTTGCACCAGTATGGGATGACCGGGCGTCCCCTGTTTTATGTGGGGTTGCTCTGTATGATTCTGGGTACCCAACTCTTTATTGCCGGTTTTCTTGGAGAGATGATTGCCCGGACGAATGTGGAACGTAACAACTATTTGATTTTAGCGAAGAGAGGTTGGGATGAGGCGTAGCAAAAAGGTGTTTGTGGTGGGGCCGGCACACCCGTTGCGCGGTGGATTGGCAACCTTTGATCATCGTTTTGCGGAGGCTCTTACGGAGAAGGGCTTCGAGGTGGTTCTTTATAACTACAAGTTGCAGTATCCGTCAGTTTTCTTTCCCGGGAAGAGCCAGTATACTGACGCCCCTGCTCCTGACCATCTTACCATTCGTACGGTTATCAACTCAATAAATCCGTTGAACTGGATTGCCGTGGGCCGGCGTATTCGTAAGGAGAGGCCGGAGATGCTCATTTTCCGCTATTGGATGCCCTTTTTTGCCCCTTGTATCGGGGTGATCTCTCGCATAGTGAGGAGAAACCACCATACAAAGGTGCTGGCCATAGCGGATAATGTGATTCCCCATGAGCGGCGCTTCTTTGATTCGTTGTTCACCCGTTTCTTTGTACGTTCCATGCAGGGCTTTGTGGTGATGTCAGAAGCCGTTAAGTTGCAACTGGCCCTATTTACTACAACGAAGCCGGTTCTTTTTCATCCCCATCCCCTTTATGACTCTTTTGGAGAGGCGTTGGATATGGGGGAGGCCCGAAAAGCTTTGGGGCTGGAGTTGTCGGGTACCTATGTGCTTTTTTTTGGGTTTATACGAGCCTACAAGGGATTGGATATTCTGTTGGAAGCCTTTTCGCAGCCCATGATGAGGGAGCAGCCCATTACGTTATTGGTTGTGGGAGAGTTTTATGAGGAAGAGGAGAAATATCGAGCCTTTGTGAAAGCTCATGGCCTCGCTGATCGCATCCTATTTGTGAATGAATTTGTGCCCAATGAGCGGGTTCGTTACTACTTCTCGGCGGCTGATGTGGTGGTACAACCCTACAAGGAGGCCACCCAAAGTGGTGTGACACAGATCGCCTACCATTTTAATAAACCGATGATCGTTACCCGGGTAGGGGCTTTGCCTGAGATGGTGCCGGATGGTGAGGTGGGGTATGTGGTTGAGGTGGATGCTCGTGAAGTGGCGGGGGCTATTCTTCGCTATGTGCATCATTCGGATAAGCATCAGTTTGTGGAGAACCTCCAACGGGAGAAACAGCGTTATTCGTGGGATGTCTTTGTGGAGCGGATCATGGAGCGGTGGCCGCTCCATGATTAGTTCGGTTGTGGGAAATTTTGGTATCTTAGCGTCTTAAAAAATCAGAGGAGTTAATCATGTCAATGATCATAAGAAGTAGAGCCCCTTTACGGATTGGCCTTGCGGGTGGAGGAACGGATGTGTCTCCCTATTCAGACCTTTATGGGGGAACCATTTTGAATACCACCATCAGCATGTATGCCTATGCGACGATCCTGCCGCGTACCGATGGAAAAATTGTGTTTCGTTCCCTTGATAAGGAGGAGTTGTATGTGTTAGACTCGGCGGATCAGTTGCCCATTAATGGGGAGTTGGACCTTCATCGGGGAATATATAACCGAATTGTGAAGTGTTTTGTGGGAGAGGCTCTCTCTTTTGAGCTGATTACTTGGGTTGATGCCCCTCCCGGTTCGGGGTTGGGAACGTCATCCACTTTGGTGGTGGCTATTTTGGGGGCTTTTGCCGAGTGGTTGAAATTGCCTTTGGGGGAGTATGATATGGCGCGTCTGGCCTATGAAATAGAACGCGTGGATCTGGCCATGGCCGGCGGCAAGCAAGATCAGTATGCGGCAACTTTCGGTGGGGTTAACTTCATGGAATTTTATGCCGATGACAAGGTGATTGTCAACCCGCTTCGTATCAAGAGTTATTACCTCTTGGAGCTGTCTCACAATTTGGTACTATATTACACCGAGACCAGTCGTTTGAGTTCTAAGATTATTGCTTCCCAGTCGAAAAATGTACAGGAAAAGAATCAGGCCACCATCGAGGCAATGCATCAGTTGAAGCGACAGGCAGAGATGATGAAGGAGGCTCTTTTGCGTGGAAATATCAATGATGTGGGTGAGATTTTGGACATGGGTTGGCAGCATAAGAAACGCATGGCGGAGGGGATTACCAATCCTTTTTTCGATGAGGTGTATCAATCGGCCATGGATGCCGGGGCTACAGGGGGGAAAATCTCCGGAGCCGGTGGCGGCGGATTTATGGTGTTTTATTGCCCCGGGAATAGCCGTGATGCTGTAATTAAGGCGCTTAACCGGTTTGGTGGGCAGTCGAAACGTTATGATTTTACGTTGGTAGGGGTGCAGACATGGAAAAATAAACGGCCATAGAGGCATTTTTTCTACTTTCGTTATCTTTGCCAAAAAATAACGTGAATGAAGAAGATAGAGCAGGCCATTGAGGCCTCGTTGGAGGTAAAGAGAGCCATTTTTGATGATAAAGCATTCCTGCGTGTACTTGAGGGGGTGGCAAACTGTGTTGTTGAAAGTCTGAAGGCCGATGGGAAGGTCCTTTTTTGTGGTAATGGCGGCTCCGCAGGCGATGCCCAACATCTTGCGGCTGAGCTGAGTGGTCGGTTTTATTACGATCGCCCCCCATTGTTTGCAGAGGCGTTGCATGTGAATACCAGCTACCTGACGGCGGTGGCCAATGATTATGCCTATGATGAGATCTATGCGCGTAGTGTGCAGGGTAAGGGTCGAAAGGGGGATGTGTTGGTCGGCATTTCAACCTCGGGGAATAGTAAAAATGTGATTCGTGCCCTGGAGGAGGCAAGGAGTAGGGGGATGATTACCGTGGGACTGACCGGAGAGGGAGGCGGAAAGATGGCTCCTTATTGTGACTATCTATTGGACGTCCCTTCAACGTCTACGCCTCGTATTCAGGAGGCTCATATTCTCGTTGGGCATATTCTGTGCGAGTTGGTCGAGGCGGCAATGTTTCCTCAAGCGTAGTGTGTTATGATGGTGAAAGAAGCTATAATCCTTGCCGGAGGGTTTGGCACGCGCTTGCAGAAGGTGGTGCGTGATGTTCCTAAGCCCATGGCTCATATCGCCGGAAGGCCCTTTTTGGAATACCAGTTGGATTATCTGATAGCACAGGGAATACGGCGGGTGATTTTCTCTTTGGGGTATCTCCCCGAGGTGATAATGTCTCATTTTGGGGACTCCTATGGCTCGCTGCATTTGTGTTATGCCATCGAGCCGGAACCGTTGGGTACCGGAGGTGCCATTGCTTTTGCCGCCAAGCAGGTGGAGGGCGAAGCGTTCTGGGTCTTCAACGGAGATTCGCTTTTTGAGGTTGATCTTCAGAAAATGGAGCGTTTCCATTTTGAGCGACATACCGATTTTACCCTGGCGCTGAGGGCCGTGGATGATGTTTCTCGGTATGGCGCGGTAGAAACTGATGAAATGGGAATTATTACCCGTTTTCAGGAGAAGGATACCGTGCCCCGTAAGGGAGTGATCAATGGCGGAATTTATCTGGTGAATGGGGCTTCTTTTCTTGGCAATGCCCCGGAGGGTAAATTTTCTGTGGAGAAGACTTTCTTTATGCCTGACGACCGTCCTCTCTCCATGGCGGGTATCGTGAGTAACGGTTATTTTATTGATATTGGCATTCCCGAAGATTATCAAAGGGCACAACATGAATTTCTTCAGCGATAAACCGAGTGGAGCGTGGACCCTGTTTTTGGACCGGGATGGGGTGATTAATCGTCGCATTCCCGGGGGGTATGTTCGTTCCCTAGAAGAGTTTGAACTGTTGCCGGGAGCTTTGGATGCCTTGGTCTTCTTTGCTTCTTTTTTCGCGCGGATCTTTATTGTTTCTAATCAGCAGGGGGTTGGAAAAGGGGTGATGACTTCGGCGGATGTGGATCGGATTCATGCCCATTTGAAGGAGCAGGTTCTTCTTCGTGGTGGCCGGGTGGATGGGATCTATTACTGTCCGGCGTTGGCTACGGAAAAGGCCATTTGTCGTAAGCCCTCTCCGGGTATGGCCTTGCAAGCGAAGCGTACCTATCCCGAGGTGGATTTTCGTCGAAGTGTCATGGCCGGGGATTCGTTGAGTGACCTGATTTTTGCCCGGGATCTGGGGATGGTGCCCCTCTTTATCGAGACAGAACCACTACGAGATCAGGACTGTAGCGGATTTTATGCCTTGAAATTCCCCTCCCTGTCTGCCCTGGCAACCTATATTCAGCAACGTTAAGTCTCTCTTTGCTATGACTCCCATTCATATCTTTCTCACTTTTATCGTCTATACCGGACTGCTATTTTTTATCTCATGGCGCACCACCCGTGGCTCTTTTTCCAATGAGGCCTTTTTTTCGGCAAATCATCGCTCCCCATGGTTCCTTGTGGCTTATGGGATGATTGGTGCTTCCTTGTCCGGGGTTACCTTTATCTCTGTTCCCGGAGATGTGGTGAATACCTCCTTTAGCTATATGATGATCGTATTTGGTTATCTTATTGGTTATTTGGTGATTGCCCATGTGCTAATGCCGGTCTATTATCGATTGAGGTTGACCTCCATCTACGCTTATTTGGGGCAGCGCTTTGGGGTGGCATCCCATAAGACGGGTTCCTTCTTCTTTATGCTCTCCCGAGTAACCGGAGCCTCTTTTCGGATGTACTTGGTGATTAATGTGTTGCATGTCTTTGTCTTTAGTCAGTGGCATGTTCCTTTTGTGTTGACGGCAGCCTTCTTCATGCTGTTGATCCTTCTCTATACTTTTCGTGGAGGAATAAAGACCATCGTGTGGACGGATACGCTTCAGACTACCTTTATGCTTGCCGCATTGGTGGCAACACTTTTTCTGATTACCCGTGAGATGGGGGAGAGCTTTTTTGACTTGTCCAAACAAGTGTTGGAGACAAAGTTTTCGCAGATGCTTTTTACCGACCTTAATGATAAGCGGTTTTATCTCAAACAGTTTCTTAGCGGAATCTTTATTACCATTGTAATGACCGGTTTGGATCAGGATATGATGCAGAAGAACCTTACTTGTCGTAACCTTGGGGAGGCAAAGAAGAATGTTTATTGGATGAGTGCATCACTTGTGCCTGTGAACTTCTTGTTTCTTCTGTTGGGGGGCTTTCTGATTCTTTTTATGCGTAGCCGGGGGGTGAACCTGCCGGATGCCACGGATAACCTGTTTCCCCTGGTTGCGTTGAACCATTTGGGAGGGTTTGCAGGCATTGTGTTTATCACCGGATTGATCTCAGCGGCCTATAGCTCTGCCGATAGTGCGTTAACCTCCATGACCACGGCATTTTGTGTGGACTTTTTGAATTTTGAGACGCGGAAGGATCTCTCGGAGGAGCGGGCTATTCGTGTGCGGAAATGGGTTCATTTGGGCGTAGGGGTGCTTCTTTTGTGTGTAATTACCCTCTTTCATGCCATTAATGATGCTTCGGTGATCTCCAAACTCTTTACCGTTGCCGGCTATACCTATGGGCCCTTGTTAGGGATGTTTGCCTTTGGTTTGTTTACCAAATACTCTCTTCATGATTCGTGGGTGCCTTTGGTGGCCCTGCTCTCTCCGTTGCTTTGTTATCTCTTGTCGGTGAACTCTCAAACTTGGTTCAACGGTTATCAGTTTGGTTTTGAGTTGTTGATCCTCAACGGTCTTCTCTCTTTTGTGGGGTTGTGGCTTATCCGAAGAAAAGGAGTATCTGTGAAGGTGTGATTTTTGAGAATATCTGTATCTTTACCCCGTAATATGGAACTTATGGAAAAGAGAGTAGTTTTTTTGTGCCTGACCTTTTTATTCGCCCTTTCATCGTTGGGGCAACAGAAAAAGATTGTTTCGGGAGAGGCCAATGGTATTGCCTATACGCTTCCTGCCACTGCCTTTGTGGTAGATATCACGGTGGAGCGCACCGATTCTTTTCGAGGGCCTTTGGCAAATTATGCGCATTCCCTCTTAGGGATAAAGAACCCCATACAACAGGATGGCGTTGATTATCGGATTTTGGGGATCTCTATTCATACCTTGGCTGTTTCGGATGCCCATACCCTTTCCATGGTGGCCTACTTCGGCGATCGCAACTCGCGTGACCCGTTGTTTAGTGAGGTCGCTTTGTATGGGAATGGTACCCTGGCTGGGATCAATTCTTCCGGAAACAGGTCGGATGTGGCCGGTTCTTATGCCTTCTCTGTTCCTGTATGGGATGTGGAAAAACCTGATTATGAACTCTCTCTTGCGGCACCCAATGAGGTGACGGAGGTGGATACCATTGTGCAATTGATCACCTATGACACGGCCACCATTAGGGATGTGAGTTACAAAAAGCGGTTGGTGGAGCGTTCGGAAGAGGATAAGGCTCGCGATATCGTAGAGCGGATCTTAAAGCTGCGTCAGGACAGGATGAATCTGCTGTCGGGGTATCAGGAAGTGGCCTACTCTGAGGGGACACTGCAATATATGGATCAGCAATTCCGATCCATGGAGCGGGATTATATCGCCCTGTTTCGAGGGCATAAAATGGCCCAGCAACGAACTTTCTCTTTTGTGGTGATTCCCTCTTCCGAGGAGAAAAATGGTAAGGTCTCTGTGTGTGGCTTTTCGGCACGTTCAGGTATTGATCCCTCCGGCTCCGGGGCCTCCCCCGTTGAGATGGTTTTCTCCACAGAGTCGGATCATGTTGATGCCGCAGGGAGTGCTAAAGGGGTGACCTACCGCCTCCCCGCCACGGCCAAGGTTGCGGTGAAATGGAAGGATCGCCTTTTGGGCGGAGGCCTTTTCCCCGTTGCGCAGTTTGGTTCTTTGAGAAAGTTACCCGCTGTTGGGGGCAAACCTCACATTGAGCTTGATCCCGAGAGTGGAGCCGTTTTGAGGAGTACCATTGAGTAGTCTCTTCTTCTCTTGTTAACCGATAGCATGTTATAAAAAAAGGCACCTTTTCATAGGTGCCTTCTTTTTTGCCTTTTCGTTAATCCTTATGTCGCGTCTGTCTATGACATTTGGCTTCTTTGTGATGCTTGTCTTGCAAAGGGGCATTTACCTCAATAAACGCCCCTATTTCAGCTTTCGCAGGCCTCGAGTTCGAACTTTCTATACAGTCTCTTCTCAAAATGCTAACGTTATGGACAGACGCTATGTCGCTGTAAGAGAATGGTTAATTTCTTACCTTTTACGGGAATTACATGAGAAATTGCAGGTCGCTATTCCCGTCTAACTCGACAATATCCTGACCATACTTGAAGATTCGTAGCGGTCTTGATCCCACAAGCTTCAACTGATTATTCTCGATATGCAGCAGGCAGGCTTCTCTCAGTCCTACTACGTAGAGATCTCTGTTTACTGTAGTAAATTCAAGTATGCGTTGTTCGCGGGTCTCTCCGCCGTGGCCCTCCGGGTTGGCATCTAAGTAGTGGGGATTAATCTGGAAGGGGATCAGGTTGAGGCCGTTGAAACTTGCGGGCTCAATAATGGGCATATCGTTGGTCGTGCGAAGGGAGGGGCATGCCACGTTGCTTCCGGCACTCCATCCCATATAGGGCATTCCCTCTAAGACCCGTTTGCGTATGGGTTCCATGATCGCCGTTTTATGCATCATATACACAAGGTGGAAGGTGTTTCCCCCACCCACGGCAATGGCCTCTGCCTGTTCCACTGCGGCGATGGGATCATCGAAGGTATGGATGGACCGTAGCTTGTAACCCAATGATTCATAGACTGCTGCCACTCTCTTTTCATAGACATCATAGGATGCATGAATACTCTCTGTGCTTAGGTTTACCCCTGCGTGGGGGATAAAAAGAACCTCTTTGGCCTCGGTTGACTGGAGGAACTCTTTGATATGAGTGCGGGGCCATCCTAAATATTCTTCTCCGTAATTCGTTGAATTACTGATTAGTAGCATCTTTCTTTTCATAGAAATCAATTTTTATACATTTTGTTTACAAATATACCGATTCTCTCCGATGTTTATGGGCTATTTTGTAATTTTACCCCCTAAAGTACCGGAGATGGAGACGAAAAATGTGATTGAATTAAAAGGGGTTCACCTGTATCAACGTGAGATGTTAGTGCTTAGTGAGGTTAGCTTTGCCCTTGAGAAGGGGCGGTTTGTCTACTTGGTGGGAAAGACGGGCACGGGAAAGAGTACACTGTTACAATCCCTCTATGGGGAGATCTCCGTCCGGGAGGGGGAGGCCAATGTGGCGGGCTATGACTTACGGAAGTTATCGGCAAGGGAGATCCCTTATTTGAGGCGGAAACTGGGGATTGTTTTTCAAGATTTTCAGCTTCTTCTCGACCGCAGTGTGAATGAGAACCTCCGGTTTGTATTGAAGGCCACAGGGTGGAAAGATAAGCAGAAAATGGAGGATCGGATGGATGAGGTGCTGGAGAGGGTAGGACTTAGGACCAAAGGGTACAAGATGCCCTATGAACTCTCGGGAGGCGAGCAGCAGCGGGTGGCCATTGCCCGTGCCCTGCTGAATGAACCTGAGCTTATCCTCGCGGATGAGCCCACCGGAAACCTGGATCCGGAGACCACCCATGGCATTATGAACCTGCTTTTTGAGATCAGTAAAAAGGGAACGGCCGTATTGATGGCTACTCATAACTACAGTCTTTTCCGAAAATTCCCCTCCTACATCCTTAAGTGTGAGAACGGAAGGGTGAATAGCTCCGAGGCCGTGTTGTTTTGAGAATACGTTACGGGCAGACACTATTTGGTGTTTGTCCATAAAGTCAGCGTTTTGAGAAGAGGCTGTATAGAAAGTTCGAATTCGAGGCTTGCGAAGGCTGAGAAATGTGAGTTTACTAGGGTAAATGACCATTTGGAAGCCAAGCATAACGAAGAAGTCGGACTTTATAGACAGACTCTATTTAACAGCTGCTTTAATTCCTCTTTATTAGGTAAATATAACAGGTATTCTTTGGGGTAAATTTGATTATTATCTTCAGAGAGGCTATACTTCACCACAAAATCATTTTTCTCCTTACACAAAATAATACCTATCGTCGGATTCTCTCTATCCATTTTAATTTCTCTATCAAAGTAATTGATATACATTTGCATTTGTCCAATATCTTGATGTTTTAACTTGCCAATTTTTAGATCAATTAAAACGTGTGATTGTAATAATCGATTATAAAATACCAAGTCAATATAAAAATGGTCAGCTCCGGCAGATATTCTGTACTGACGAGCTACAAATGAAAATCCTTTACCTAATTCAAGTATAAATTTTTCTAGATTATCGATGATCGCCGTTTCTAATTCACTCTCAGAGTATTTACTATCTTCTTCCAGGCCTAAAAAATCTAAAATATAGGGGTCTTTCAGAATGTCTGTAGGTTGTAACTCCTTATTCTGATGATTGGGTAATACTATTTTTCCCTTACTTAAAACAGTTCGTTCAAACACAGCTTTATCTATTTGTCGATTTAATTCACGAACAGACCAATTATTTTCAGTGGTTTCCAGTAAATAAAAATAGCGTTCATCATCATTTTTAATGCTTAATAATCGAACAAAGTGTGTCCAGGAACATTGCAATAAAGCTTTTTTTACAGCAATTTTAGATTTGGCAGACAGGGTATGCCAAAAGTTATTATGAGATTTGGCAATCACCGATTGCCAAATCTCTACATCACTATTTTCCGATGGCGAAATCAGTGACTGCATCATGGGGAATGTTAAATAAAATTGACGAAAAAGCCTTAAATTACGATACGAGTATCCCTTGCCTAATTGCTCCGTTAAATCTTTTGATAGATTTTTAAGTAGAGAAGTTCCATATTCAGCCCGTTCTTTGCCGTTTTGCTCAAACTCTACAATATATTTTCCTATTTGCCAGTAAGTAATGGTAACCGTTGTATTAATAGTATGTGTCAAATGTTTTTGATTGCTTTTTACCAAAGCACCAATTTGTTCTATCAAACTATTATATTTTACCAACACTCCCATAACTACATTTTTAATTATTGATTTTTAGTTGAGGTAGGAAGTAACTCACAATTCAATACTCATAACTGAACATTATTCGGTGTGCTCCGAAATTCTTCGCAATATGTTCGACCTGTAGAAACATCATTTTATGTATTCTGGTATAGATAAAAAAACGGCAAAGAGGTGTTGTAAATCACAAATCTTTGGTCATCTTGAATATATCTCATCATACAAAGTAACTAAAAATTTTTACAACGTAGCCTTAAATTTGCTATGGGGCTTCTCCGTATTGAAACAGGGAGGTCTTTTCCGAAAATTCCCCTCCTACATCCTTAAGTGTGAGAACGGAAGGGTGAATAGCTCCGAGGCCGTGTTGTTTTGAGAATACGTTACGGGCAAACACCTATTAGTTCCATAAGCTTTCGGGCGTTGGCGGTATTGGTGTAGAAGTCGTTTAGGGTCTCTTCTCTTTTTTTGCGCTCTTCCGGGGTAAAGGGGATGTTTTTCAGTCGGTTTATGGTGTTGATGACCTCCTCCTTGTTTTCTGCGAGATGTACCACCTGATGGATGTTTGTACCGCTGCACATGGCACTGTTGGCGATGATGTGTCTGCCTTGGTAGAGGGTGTTGAGGAGCTTGAGTTTAAGTCCTGTTGCTTGAAAGGTGAGCATGAGATGGCTATGTGCATTGGCCACGAGCCGGTTCAGTTCCTCTTCTGAGGGGTTGGCCACGAGGATGCTATTGTTGCTTTTTGCGATGGCGGAGCGGACTTTCTCGTTGGGGTTTAGTCCGGCCAGTATGATGGGCATCGCCGCGTCCGGGGCAATGTGTGTGGCGATGTAGGTGGCCACTTTGCTGTTTTCCGCAACGGAGAGGTTCCCATGGTATAAGACGTATCTCCCCAGGCCCTCCCGGCCTTTAAAGGACTCGTTTGCATGGAAGCTGGGGAGATGGATGACCCTTTTCTGGGGAAATCTTTTTTTGAGGTACTTTCTATCCTCTTCGCTCACCACCAGCATCAAGGAGGCATGTTGTAATTTATTTTCAAAGATTTTGAGCTTCATGGCTTCGGTGAGGAAGTAGAGCCTTTTTCTCATGGTAGGTTCCGCCTTGAAGAGATGGTAGTAGTAGCGGTGTTCGATGTTGCTTTCCCGATAGATTTTGTCTCTTCCTTTCAGGCGTTCATCGTCGATATAGAAGCAGGAGTGTAAGCCTTCAAAGAGGATGGGGGCTTTGTCTTTCTGGAGCCTGGCAATGAGCGTCTCTTCCTGTCGGCTCTGCACAATGTAGGGGGTGAGGCTTCGGGCGGAGGCCATGCCGGTTTTTCGGGGGTAGTAGTGGACTTCGTGGCAGATCTCCTGAAGTTCCGGGGCGGGATCCCGGTCGTACTGATAGCAGTGGAGGTGGATTTTTACCCCTGCACGATGTAGGGCAACCAACTTGTAATAGACGTCGATAACCCCTCCATAATTGGGCGGATAGGGGATGGTAAAGGCGATTACATGTATGTGGTGGTCACTCATATTGGGCAAATATACGTAATAAGGTCTTCTCTTCGTTTTGCCAATTTAGTTGGGCGGCGGCGTGTGGTAAGTTTTTCTTCCAGCGTTGGTACACCGCTTCGTTGGTGAGGGCTTCGTTGAGGGTATGTGCGATGTGTACGGGATCGTGGTCGGGGATAAAGGTGCCGATATCATACTGCTCAATGATGTGCTCAATCTCCGGGAGGCGGGAGGCGACGATGGGTACGTGGGCATGTATATAGTCGAAGAGTTTGTTGGGGAGGCTGTAACGGTAGTTGAGGTTGGTGTCTTTATCCATGGTGATTCCCAGGTCGGCCTGTAGGGTATATTGTCGCAGGATTTCCGGCGGTTGTTTGGGGAGGATGAAGACTTTGTCTTGGAGATGGTGGCGTTTTATGATCTCTTTCAACAGGGGAAAGACGTCGCCTCCGCCAATGAGGTAGAGCACCGCATTCTCCACGTATTGCATGGCCTCTACCGCCTCTTCGGCACCCCGCTGAATGTTGATGCCTGCTCCTTGCAGAAGAATCATCTTCTTCGTTTGGGGAATGCCCAGCGTCTCCCTGGTGGCCGATATGGGGCTGGTGCTTTGCATGGGGATGTTTCTTACCACATGCAGCGTTACGCCATACGTCTTTTGGTAGCGTTCGGCAATGCTTTTGTTGACAGTGATAACATCAGTGATCTTTGGAAAAATGCGCTTTTCAATCCCCTGCCATACGCTTTTCACAAATTTTCGATGCACAAGCTCGGGGGTCTCCGTATAGTACTCGTGGGAGTCATAGATAAGGTTACATCCTTTGATCTTTTTTGCCATCCATGCGGCTGAAAGGGTGTCCAAGTCGTTGGCAACAATGAGGTCGGCCCTATGAAAGAGGAGGAAGAGGAGCAGGCGAATGTTATATTCGGCGTAGAAGAGGGCACTTTTCCTGAAGAGCAGGCGCATGCGTCGCGTTGTATAGGGGCGCTCCAAGGGGAGGCTATCGGGAAGCAACCGACCAACCTCCAATACCTGGAAACCGCTCTTTTGGAGAGCTATACAGGTCTTGTGTACACGTTGATCCGTGGCAAGGTCATTGGTTACGCAGACAATCGCTCTTTTCACTGTATCTTCTTTTGGATTGAACACAAAGGTATGGAATAGAAATGAGGGCGCGAAATCGAGGGGGTAACTTGTGTTGAAGGGCTCTATCCGCTGAAAAATGCCGCTTAATGCTTACTTTTGTGGCGGTATCCTATGAAACAGTTGGAAAATGTAGATATTCGGGCGTGGAATACTTTCCGGGTTCGTGCCGTCGTAAGAGCGATGCTGCTTGTGGAGGAGGAGCAGGATTTTGATGATCTGCCCTTGGTGCTGGGTTCGTTGCCTGCTCCTTTCCTGGTGATGGGCGGGGGGAGCAATTTGTTGTTTTGTCATGACTATCCCGGTACCGTGGTAAAGGTGGTTACGCAAGGTATTGAGGTGGCGGAAGAGGATCGTGACACCGTGTTGCTATCGGTGGCGGCCGGGGTTGAGTGGGAGACCTTGGTAAACTACTGCCTGGAGAGAGGGTATGGGGGCATTGAAAACCTGACGATGATTCCGGGGCTGGTAGGGAGTGCGGTGGTGCAGAATATTGGGGCCTATGGCGTTGAGGTGAAGGATGTTGTTGAGAAGGTTGCGGTAGTTTCTCTGCGGGGTAAAGGGAGTCATCTTTTGTATAATGCTGATTGTGCCTTTGGTTACCGTCGCTCGCTTTTTAAGACATCTTATCCGGATAAATACTTGATCAAAAGGGTCTTCTTTCGTTTGCGTAAAGCCCCTGTGGTGAATTTGTCCTATGGTTCTCTTTCCAGGGAGTTGGCGGAGAGAGGTCTTACGCATCCGGATATTGGCCAGGTTGCCTCGGTGATTCGTGCCATTCGGGCGGCGAAGTTGCCGGATGTTGAGGTGCTGGGGAGTGCCGGGAGTTTCTTTAAGAACCCGGAGGTTTCGGAGGAGACTTATCGTTCCTTGCAAATGCGTTACCCCTCTATCCCCGGTTATCCTCTGCCCCAAGGAGGGGTAAAGTTGGCTGCCGGATGGCTTATTGAGAAAGCCGGTTGGAAAGGCTACCGAAGCGGTGATGCGGGGGTTTATCCCCAACAGGCGTTGGTGTTGGTAAACTATGGGGAAGCTACGGGAAAAGAGATTTATGCCCTTTCCGAAGAGATTCGGCAGAATGTGAAGCAACGCTTTGGCATTGCCCTTGAGAGAGAGGTGCAGGTTATTGGAGAGGAATGTAAATGAGCTTCTTGGTCTCAAAAAAGGGTTCTTGAAACCATTGGTGGATCGCTTCTTCCATAATGGGGGCTTTTACTCCTTTAAACTCAGTAGAGAGATCTCCCCCCTTTAAAAGAATCATCCCATTCTTGAGGTCATTACGCTGGGTGGTGGCGATGGACTTTCTGCTCCACGCCATCAGTTTGGGCAGTGCGGCTACGGCCCGAGAGACCACAAAGTCAAATTTTCCCGTGACCTGTTCAGCCCGGATTTGCTCCGCCGAAGCATTTTTCAATGGGCACTTCTCAATAAAGGCATTGACCACATGGATCTTTTTGCCGATGGAATCTACAAGTTTGAATTGCACTTCCGGAAAGAGGATGGCCAGGGGAAGGCCGGGGAACCCTCCGCCGGTACCCACATCCAAGATAGTTGACCCCGGCGCAAAGGTGATGTATTTGGCAATGGCGAGGCTATGCAGAATGTGGTTGGTCATGATGGCATCCGTATCTTTTCGGGAGATCAGGTTGATCTTTTGATTCCAGGCCTTAATATGCTCGTGTAGCATGATGAATGCCGCATGTTGCCGGTCGGTTAGGTTGGGAAAATATTGTTGAAGGATCTCCATATTGTGGGGCAAAGGTAATGCTTTTTGAGAATCCGTTTGTTTGTGTGGAAATTGTTGTTTTACTTTACCGTACTATTAATTTAATGGAAATACGATGAAACAGGGATATGTGATTCTTGCCATTTTTCTTCTGATACAGCAGGCCTTTGGACAGGATGCGAAGATGCAGGAGCGTTATGACTATGCCCAGAAGTATTATAAGATAGCTGTAAAAAAGATGCATGAGCATGGCATTCCGGCCTCCATCACCTTAGCACAGGGGATTCTGGAGTCGGGGTGTGGTAAGAGTGAATTGGCGGTGGAGGCCTATAACCACTTTGGTATAAAGTGTCATAAGGAGTGGACGGGTGAGGCCTACTATATGGATGATGATGCGCCTAACGAGTGTTTCCGAAAATATGAAACGCCGGAAGATTCTTACGAAGACCACTCCCTTTTTCTTACAACCCGTGATCGTTATGCTTTTCTGTTTTCGTATAAGAAAGATGACTATAAACGGTGGGCAAGGGGGTTGAAAAAAGCTGGTTATGCCACCAATCCCGAGTATGCTAACATGTTGATTCGTATCATTGAGGAGACGGGGCTGGATGCCTATGATAAAATGCTTCCCGGAACAGAAGAGGTGGCATCGGAGCCCGAATCCACTGAGGAGGAAGTTACGGCTGTACAAGATGAGGTGGCCGTTGCTGCTGAGGCGGCGTCCTCTTCTGCGGGGCATAGACTATTGCCGGACAAAGCGGATTATCAGGTGGTGAAATATAGTGATAGGCGGCGCCCTGTCTATACCAATAATGGGGTCTTGTTTATCTTCGCGGAGGCTGGTGATACGTTCTTTTCGGTGGCAGAGGAGTTTGTGCTCTACTCTTTTCAGATCTATAAGTACAATGAGTTGAAGAAGACGGATGTGCTTCAACCAGGGGAGATGGTCTATTTGCAACGCAAGAAGAGAAAGTCTTTTGCGCTGGAGCACGAGGTCCTTGAGGGAGAGTCGTTGCGTTCCATCTCCCAGTTCTATGGGATCCGCTTAAAATCGTTGCAGCGCATTAATGGTTTGGAGCGTGGTGCCTCCGTTGTGCCGGGTACGGTGCTGCGTCTTCGTTAAAAGCCCCATGGGGTAAAAAAGGTTACATTGCCTTTTGAATCTGGATATGATATTTTTTCATTCTTCGGATAAGGGCGTCTCGGGAGATACCCAACAGCATAGAGGCCTCTTTCTGGTGATAGTTACACTGCTCCAATGCTTTTATAATCAGTTTTTTTTCGTTGTTTTCAAGATTTAAAGTTTCCTCTTCTTGTTTTTGGAGGGGTGCGTTGTCTTTCAATGGAAAATCATCAATGGTAAGACGATTATTGCGTTGAAAAATAAGGCTTCGTTCTACCATATTTCGTAGTTCGCGGATGTTGCCAGGGAAATTGTATGCGGTTAGGTGGTTTATCAGTGCTTGGTTGAAGCTGGGAGCTGGTTTCTTCATTTTGTGGGAGAACTCCTTGATAAAGGCCTCCAGAAGGAGTGGGATATCCTCTTTTCTATTCCGTAATGGCGGAATGTGAATCTCAATGGTATTAAGGCGGTGTAAGAGGTCTAATCTGAACCTGTTTTGTTCCACCAGTTTTGGGATAAGATGGTTGGTTGCCGAGATGATTCGCAGGTCTACCCGGATCTCTTCCGACTCGCCGATTCGGGTGATCTTTTTCTCTTCCAGGGCTCGTAAGAGCTTTGCTTGCAGATTGATGGGCATATCGGCAATTTCGTCAAGGAATAGGGTGCCGTTATTGGCCGCTTCAAAGAATCCCTTTTTATGGGAAATAGCGCCGGTGAAGGAACCCTTTTTATGGCCAAAAAACTCACTTTCAAGCAGTGTTTCCGGTACGGCAGAACTGTTTACAGCGATAAATGCATTCTCTTTATTGGGCGAATTGTGATGAATGATACGTGCGATGTTTTCTTTTCCAGTGCCACTCTCTCCGGTAATTAACACGTTGGTGAAGGGGTATTCGGCCGCTTTGAGTGCTAGATTGACTACCTTTTTGATCTGCTTGCTCTGCCCGATGAAGCCTCTTTGGATTCGTTGTGTTAGGTCGTCGGATATAAGAGAGTTTTTGCTTTTTTCTTCCTTGTATTTATACAGAAGATTAAGGTATTTCTGGGTTCTTTCAATGGCAATTTGGATGTCGAGGTGACGGAATGGTTTGGTAAGGTAGTCTGTGGCTCCGCTTCTTAGTGCTGAGATCACGGTATCCATGTCTCCATGGCCACTTACAATGATCACCTCAATGTTCGGATGAGACTCTTTTACTCTTTTGAGGACCTCTATCCCATTCATCTCGGGAAGTCTGACATCCAGAATCATGAGGTCAACCTCTTTTTGATGGAGAATTTGAAACCCTTCTTGAGGGGTGTGTGCGGTAAAGACCCGGAAGTTTTTTAGTTCAAGATACTCTTGTAACTCCTCCGTAAAACTTTTCTCATCATCGAGGATGAGTACCGTCATGGTATTATCTTTCGTTGTCATGAGTGTGCTTGTGCTTTGGGGTTGGGGATAGCGATTTTAATTTTGGTTCCCGAGTGCTCTTTGCTGGAGATGTCCAGTGATCCGTTCATATCTTTTATAATTCCAAAGACGATAGCAAGGCCAATACCGGTTCCTTTTCCCTCCTCTTTGGTGGTGAAGAATGGCTGGATCACCTTTCCTTGGATATGTTTGGGGATTCCGCATCCATTGTCATTCACTTCGACAAAAAGGTGGTCTTTGGAGGAGTAGGTTCGGATCTCTATTTTTCCCTGATAATCCTCTTTTTTAATTGCTCGTTTGCTCTCAATGGCGTGACTGGCATTGGAGAGTAGGTTTAGGATAACCTCTTCGAATCGGTAGGTGTTTCCTGTGGCAGGGGGAAGTGTGCTATCTAGTATTTTTTCAATTTGAATGCCGTGGTTCGTATATTGTTCTGTTACTAGGTTTAGTGCATTTGTGATGGACTCATTGATTTGAAATGGATCCGATAAGGTGCTGTTTTGGTCTCTGGCAAAGGTTCTTACATGGTCAATGATTGTTCTTGTACGCTGGATGCTTTCATGAATCCTTTTTGTTTTTTTATCTAAGTATTCCTGGGAAACATTTCCGGAGTTGATGGTAAGAAGGATGTTGTCAAGACTCCATGAGATGATATTTAGTGGTTGGCTGAGTTCGTGGGCCATCCCCGTGGCAATCTCTCCAATGCTAGCAATACGCTCGGTCTGTCTTAGTTTGTTGTGGACTTCAAAGCGCTCTAAAGCGCTTGATATAAGGTCGATAAATATTGTTAGTCGTTTATGTTTATCGGTAAGGTTTAGCGGATAATTTCGGTTATAGAAGATAAGGATTACTTGTAAGTTGTCGAAAACATGAATGGGGATCATCAGGTAGTCAATGGTGGGTGCGAGAACTTTGGCTGCATTTTTTATTAACATCTTTTTTTCCAGTTTTTCCCGGGAGGTTTCAATGTCTTTGGCGAATGTTACGCTGATGAATTCCTCAATGGATTGGTTCCCCTTTTTTTTCCATACAATTTGTTGTTCAAAGGTGTTTTTTATGGGGTTTAGGTTGTACATGATTGCTCCGGAAGCTTCGATGAGATTGCTGATGGTAATCATGGCCTGATGGATGGATTCATCAATTTTGTAATGCCCCACAAAGCCTGAGGAGATGGTAGAGTAGGCGCGCTCTAATTTCAGTTGTTCTTCGATGGTTTTTTGGGCAATCATCTGTTCTCGCAGTAGCGCATCAAGTTTTTCCGACTGGCTCTCTATCTCGTATTGTTGGTGGGTGAGGTCGAGAAAGATGGAGATTTTATTGATTAATAGATGGGGATGAAAGGGCTTTGTAAGAAGATCCACCGTTCTTGTATAAGAGTTATCCGAGCAGAGTTTCTCTCTCTCTTCCTCATTGCATAGGAGGAGGGTGGGAGGAGGTTGATGGTAGTTTGGGTTCTCAAGAATCGCTTTCGTGAGATTGTTATAGTTGACTCCCGGTGTCTCAAGGTCAATGATGATGAAGCAAAAGGTCCTTTCTCTTATTTGTTTTAAAGCTTCTTGTTGACTTGTACTGATGAAAGTTTCAGCTCTCTTTTCTTTGAGTGTATCCTTGAGTGTGAGAACGATTTCCGATGTATGGTCAATAATGAGTATTTGGGGTTTGCAGGCAATCATATTTATGCGTTTGACAGGGTTTTTCGGTATATTTTCTTTCCTAAGGCGGTATAAATGGAGAGGGAGGTGGGACTGTACTCAAAGTGGCCTTCGCAAGGAATAGCGATATCTTTCTTCCCCTCCCTGGTATAGAGGAACAGCATGAATTGAGTGTCATCAACGATACCCAGTACTGACTCCTGGTTGATGGTTAATATCCGGGGTTTTTGTTGTACGTCATATGCGAGTGTATGGGTGAAAATCGTTTTCTTAAATCGGTTGTAAACCGTGATCTCTCCTTGATCAATATAGAGGAAATCATGATGGCCATCGTTGTCAAAATCAACGTAGAAAAAGAAGTGTTGTTCGGAAAAGGAGCCAAAGTTGGTGGTACGTATCTTGCCTCTATTTGACAGGTAGGTGAGCGTTCCGTCATGACTGGTGGTCATCAGCATTCCTTTGTTGTTGGTTTTGTTGATATAGAAGTCTGATAGTACGTTGTTTTTAAACGATTTTTTTATGGTGATATGAACTTTCCCCGTCGGTTTTATGATGAGGACTTCCCCATTGTCTCCCGCAACGATACTGTATTGGTGTTGTTTTTCTTCAAGGTATGTGATGGGGGTTGATACGGGAAAAGAGATGTTCGTTTGGTGCCAGTGGGGAGCGATAGCCGGAGAGAGTGTGACCTTTGTGAGGTTCCCCGCTGTGTCAAGGTAGAGAATATGAGCTGATTTCCCTCCCCTTTCTTGGATCAGAGAGACCTCTTTTCGTGCTTTTCCCGGAAGAGGGAAGGGATAACCCTCTTTCTCCCGACCCTCATGGTCAATCAGGTGTATATTCTCCCTGGAATTCCACAAGAAGTACTGTTTTCCACTGTTGTCGGGGGCAACTTGAAAAAGGCTCCCTGTTATTGGGTCGTCAAACTCTTTTTTCCAGAGAAGTTCTCCTTTTTCGTTGAAATAGTACATGTTGTTGTGAAGGTCAAAGGCGATGAGGTTTTGGGTGTTTGTTTGGGGGCTCTCCACAAGGAAGGGACCTCTTTTGATGGGAGCCTCCAACACGGCAAAGAGCTCTTTCTCTTCTTCTTTGGGGGGAGAAGAGGTTGAGGGAGAGGAGGGTGGGGGAGTCGTTGTAGAGGAGTGACTCAGTTCGATGCTTATGATGGGGGCTTTTTCGTGGTAGCGGAGGTTGGCGCGGGAGTTTCCCTGGAGTGGAATAGGAGAGGAAAATCCTCCGGAGACAGGGATTTCGGGTTTTTGGGCGGAGGAGAGGTCTCCAAGTCCATTTAGGTAGAGTTTGTGACGGTACTCGTAGAGGTCAAAGATTATGGTTGAGGCCTTATGAAGGGCGGGAATACCCAACAGAGAGTCGGATATTGATACCGTGTGGCCCTCTTTATGGTGATCCTTTTTCCCTTGGTAGGTGAGATCTCTTTGAATACGTTGTTTAAATAGGGGCAATAGTTCGTTATCTTCGGCGCATAGTAGTCCCTCTTTTAGCCATTCGGTATGCCAATGAGGCGTGTCTGTGCTTTTATAGGGAGCCAGGGCAGGGATTGGGTCTTTAGGGGTATTGATGAGAAAAGCAAATTTCTTGTCGTGTGGGTCATATAACCATATAACCTGTGTGATCGGGATCTTGTGGTCATGGATCTTGCTGATCAGTTTTTGGGTGGATGTGATTTTATGGGTTGGAAGAATGTTTGGGATCGGTTCGTATTTTTTTAAGGCTTGAAGAAAATCCAGGGGGGCATCGGAGGCGATGACAGAGGGGAACTCTCCGGTGAGAGATTGTGGGTTGATAAATGAGTGTTTCTGTCTGTTTCTTAGGTAGATAAATAGGATTAAGGTAACCGCAATGAGAAGGAGGGATACTCTTCCGATGGATCTGGACGCTTTCTTCATGTTCAGGGTGTTTTCCTTTCTCAAAGGTAAGAAAAGAATCGTAGAATAAGTGGGCATTATTAGAAATCCGTAACTTTTATACCGGAAATATTGTTGAGCGTAAATCATCCATAGAGGAGTGTTCCCTCTTTATGGGGCTAAAAGGGGATGCGGAGCTGTTGGTGTAGTCGGAATGTTTTTCGATGCCAGGGGGATTGGCCGTGTTTCTTCATGGCGGCGATATGTGCCTGGGTGGCATAACCCTTATTGTTTTCCCAACCGTATTGCGGATATGCTTCTTTTAGTCGACACATTTGGGCATCGCGTGCGGTTTTTGCTAAGATGCTTGCTGCCGCAATGGATTGAAATTTGGTATCTCCTTTGACAATACACGTATGAGGAATATTTGGGTAGGGGTGGAACCTGTTGCCATCCACGAGAATGTGTTGGAACGTAGGGGGGAGTTGATCCAGTGCTTTATGCATGGCAAGGATGGCTGCATTGAGGATATTGATCTCATCAATCTTCTCGGGGGGAATCATTGCTACAGCCCAGGCCGTTGCCTTCTCTTTGATCTCTTGCGCTAAGGCTTCTCTTCTCTTTGGAGAGAGCTTCTTACTGTCGTTGAGTCCTGCGATGGGTTTGTGAGGGTCAAGAATTACCGCTGCAGCAGCGACAGGGCCGGCCATGGCACCTCGTCCGGCCTCATCGCAACCAACTTCAATAAGGGTAGGGTTAAGGTAGAGTTGAAGCATGTTAAAAGACTCTATAGATGATGAGAAAAGCGACAAAGAATAGTAACATAAAATCGGCTAATAGGCTGCTTTTTACATTCGTTAAGGCGCTTCCGATGATGGGAATTGTAATGGGGAAGAAGATCATGATGCCATCGGAAAAGGGGTGAGAGCTAAGTCCTAGCCCTGCCGTAAGTCCAAGCGTAAGAAGCAATAGAAAGATGATTTTTCTTCTGGTTTTTATGACAGTTTCGAAGAGAGAACGGGTGGTTTTTAGTATACTGAGCAAGAATATGACGGTGATGAAAGCTGCCGCAACATAGTCAAGGGCTCGGTGTCCTGAGAATCCGGAGAAGAGGGTGTGAAGGAGTGGGGTGTAGTAGGTGGGTATTGCGGGCAGTTTGTCCAGAAGAAAGTAGGCGAAAATAAGAAAGTAATAGGGTAGAAATATCCCCATAAAGAAGATGAGTGTATCTTTGATCATGCGGATACTAATGGTGGGGATGATAATGCATAGGATGGGTAGCAGAAAGATAATGGGAAAATAGAATAGGGAGCCCATACCCAGGTAGAATCCGATGCTAAGCACTGCTTGTTGTTCTCCTTGTTCATCATTTAGGTAGAAGAGGTTGTGGGTGATGAGAAGAAGAAAAAGGTTCGCGATAAGCGTGGGATGAATGGTCAGTCCTTCCGGATGAAATCCCATTGCAAGGATATATAGAAAAGCCGGGAGGCAAGTGGTCTTGCTGATAAGGTCAAACCTGTTAACTAGTTTATTTACAAGGTATGCCTCCCCCAGAACCAACAGGAGGCTGAGGATTGTGTTGATGGTGTAGTTTGTGAGAAAATGCCCCTTTATGAGCAAGTTATACAGGGGTTGGGCGTTGTTGATTACAAGATAGGGTTCCCGAGGCCATATTCCTGCCGGTATCCAAAGCACAAGCGAGACGAGCAAGATTAAGCCGATCTGAAGAGGGTATGTGTTTTTAAAAAACTTGATGATCATTGGCCTACCTATTTCAAGAGATCCTTGCCAATATCTTTGCGGTATTTTTTCCCTTCGAAATGGATGGACGGGATATGGTTATAGGTTTTTTTCAATGCCTCCGGGAGGGTCTTCCCCAAAGCGGTAATTGCCATGACTCTTCCTCCTGCGGTGAGGGTTTTCCCCTGTTCCAATTTTGTGCCCGCATGGAAGGTGAGGCCATCCGGGGGAGGTGTTCCCATCGTAATGAGCTTTCCTTTCTCATAGGCTCCGGGATATCCTTGGGAGACAAGCATCACAGCGGTGGCGAAACGAGGGTCAATTTCCGCATTGAAAGAGGCCAACTCTCCCTTTGAACAGGCCACCATTGCTGCCAAAAGATCCGATTTAAAACGGGGGATTACCGATTCTGTTTCGGGATCTCCCATTCTCACGTTGTACTCAATGACGTAGGGGGCTCCGTCACAGATCATCAATCCAAAGAAGATGAATCCTATGTAGGGAATGTGCGCGCTCTTTAGCCCTTCGATGGTTGGCGTGATGATCTCCTCCTTGATGCGTTTCATCAGGGTTGCGTCGGCAAAAGGAACCGGGGAGACGGATCCCATTCCCCCGGTGTTGGGGCCACGGTCTCCTTCGTCAATGCGTTTGTAATCTTTTGCTTCCGGTAGGAGAAGGTAATCCTCTCCGTCGGTAAGGACGAACACGGACATCTCAATACCGTTTAGGAACTCTTCGATTACCACTTTCTGTCCGGCAGTACCAAATTTTTTGTCTTTTAGGATCTCGTCAATGGTCCGGAGGGCTTCTTGTGACTCTTGGCAGATGATGACCCCTTTCCCGGCGGCAAGGCCATCGGCTTTGATCACAAAGGGTGGGCGAAGGGTGGTTAGGTATTCATAGGCCGCTTCAATATTTTGTAAGGTAAAGGTTTGGTATTTTGCCGTGGGGATATGGTTTCGTACCATAAACTCCTTGGCGAAGTCTTTGGAACCCTCTAACATGGCGCCGGCTTTTTTAGGGCCGATGAACATCAGATCCCGGAACTCTTCCATGGCCATTAGGTGGTCGTGAAGGCCTGCCACAAGAGGCGCCTCGGGCCCCACTACGACCATCTGAATCTTCTTTTCCTTGATGATCTTTGCTACCCCCTCAAAGTCGGTAGGATCTACCGGAAGATTTTGGCCGCAAAGAGTGGTGCCCGCATTTCCCGGAGCAATGAAGAGTTGGTTTAAGAGGGGGCTTTGGGCTATTTTCCAGGCTAACGTGTGTTCCCGTCCTCCTGAACCTAAAAGAAGTACATTCATGGTTATGGTCTTTTTGGTATGGTTTTTTCTATGGATGACCAGAGAAGGTCTGCTGTTCTTTGCCATGAGAACAGTTGTTTTCGCTGGTATCCCTTTTCGATGAGTGTTTCTCGGAGTGTTTTGTTCATAAAGATCGCTTGCATCTGGTCTGCAATGGCGTCGGGGCTTGAGGGGTCTGCGAAGAGTGCCGCATCCCCGGCAATCTCGGGTATGGAACTGACGTTGGAGGTGATGAGGGGGATTCCGCTGTGGAAAGCCTCCAGAATGGGGAGGCCAAACCCTTCAAACTTACTCACGTAGGTGAGTGCTTCAGCCCCACCAATGAGGGCATTGAGGGTCTCATCGGAAACCCGTCCCGTGAAGATGATCTCCTCCGGGTGAGTCATCTCCTTGAAGGCAGAAGCGATCTCCTTGGTCCACCATTTCTTTTGTCCCACAATGACCAGACGTGCCTCTTGTTGCTCCCTGTCGCGAAAAATATCATAGGCCCGGAAAAGGTTGTGTAAATTTTTCCGGGGGTGCAGTGAGCCCACAAAGATGAAGTAAGGGGTTTGACCGGTGAACTGTTTTCGAATATTGGCTATGGCCGCTGCAGAGGCCGGTTTTCTTGCCGTATTGATGCCCGAATAGACCACATCGATCTTGTCCGGGTTTACGTTGTATAGGTTAACAATATCCCTTTTGGAGTAGGCCGATACGGTACACAACCGATCTGCTTTTTTCGCAAACCGAGGAAAGTTTTTTTTGTAGAACCACGTATCAATTGTGGGGAGATCTTTGGGGAAATGCTCCCAGTTAAGATCATGAAATACGCTCAGGCATGTTGTTCTCGTACGAAGAGGTAGGTATCCGTCCGGAGAGATAAATAGATCCGGTTTTAAGCGTTTTAAGAAGATTCTGATGGTGTGCTGAAACCAGAGATAGTAGAGTATTGGGTGTCTTGCCTGTGGGGGTAGAATTACTGGGGTAACATTACTGTTAAAGATGAAATCAGGGTGATATTTTCGGTCAAAGATAAAGTAGAAGTCGTGCTCCGGATGTTGCCGGGTGATCCGACTAAGCGTCTCAAACTCAAAAGAACCGATTCCTTCTAGTTTATCTTTGAGGAGTAACCTGGTATTAATGGCAATTTTCAATCTTTCTCTTCCTTTTTTCGTAAAACACTAATCCCACTGCAGAAAGTAGGCAATAGTGTGGCAAATATCCGAAAAAATGCTGAATATTGCAGAATTATTCATCGGTGAAGGGAATAGCCCGTACATTATGCAACGAAAGTTTATTACCAACCTGATCTTGCTGCTTTTTCTGAACCTGTTGGTAAAGCCATTTTGGATCTTTGGGATTGATCGGGTTGTGCAGAATACGGTGGGAGCCACAGAGTATGGATTTTATTCGGCCATATTTAACTTCACGTTCTTGTTTAGCTTTTTTCTTGATTTTGGCATTAGTAATTTTAATAATCGAAACATTGCCCAAAATAGCCAATTGCTGAATAAGCATTTTTCCAGCATTATTCTCATGAAACTGATGTTGGGATTTGGTTACTTCCTGCTTGTCCTGATCTCCGGATTGATCATTGGCTACGACAAGCCGAGGCACTTGTCGTTTATTGGTTTTATGGCCTTTAATCATTTTTTGCGCTCTTTTATTATCTACCTCCGTTCCAATATCTCCGGTTTGTTGATGTTTAAAACGGATAGTTTTATCTCTGTCTTGGATAGGGTTCTGATGATCTTTATTTGTGGGATGTTGTTGTGGGGGCATGTGACGGAGAGGCCTTTTCAGATAGAGTGGTTCATCTATTCACAGACGGTGGCTTATTTGGTGACAGCGGTGGTGGCCTTTGGCGTCGTGGTTAAGAAGGCGGCTTTTCAACGTCTCCGTTGGAACAAGCCCTTCTTTTTGATAATTTTTCGGCAAAGTCTGCCTTTCGCCTTGTTGGCCTTGTTGATGAGTTTTTATAACCGCATAGACTCGGTGATGCTGGAGCGCCTGTTGCCCAAAGATATGGGAGCCTTGCAGGCAGGTATTTATGCCCACTCCTTTCGGCTTCTTGATGCCGGGAACGTGATTCCTTATCTTTTTTCGGTGCTTTTACTGCCCCTTTTCAGTCGAATGATCAAGCAGCGTGAAGATGTTACGGAGCTTATCAAACTCTCATTTACCATGCTCATCATTATCAGTGTGACGGTGGTAGTGAGTTGTTTTTTCTTCAACTATGAAATGATAAATCTTTTGTATAATTCCCATATTGAGGAATCTGCAGGGATCTTCAAGGTTCTTATGACCGGGTTTGTGGCCATCTCTACCTCCTACGTCTTTGGCACCCTGTTGACGGCCAACGGTAGTCTGAAGGCGTTGAACATTATTGCGGCTACAGGCATGGTAATCAACTTGTCATTGAACTTCTTCTTGATCCCTCGCTACCATGCCTTGGGGTCGGCCTATGCGGGGGTTGTGACCCAGTTTTTGATTGTGATTAGCCAAATCGTGGTGGTGACACGCAAGTTTTCATTGCGTCCTCCTCTCTCGTATCTTATACGCCTTACCCTCTTTATTGTGATCATGTGGGGGGCGGGATTTCTCTTCTCAAGCATGGTGCCCGTATGGTACTACGGGTTTGTGGCAACCCTTGTGATGGCTGTTTTTCTGGCTGCGGTACTTCGGTTGTTGAATATCCGGGGCTTGTTGCGACTGTTTAAATTTAAGGAATCAATGGAGTAAGAGCAATATTTTTTGTGATACGGTTTTGAGGTTTTACTTTATTTCCTACTTTTGAGCCTGTAAAAACTGTGCTGTCTTTTATGAGTCAGAATAAGCATCCGGATGGGGGTTTTAGTTCGTTAAATCTATTGGCTTATTTGTATAAGTGGAGGCGTCCCATACTGATTATGACGGGGGTCGCTTTTGTCTTGTCTGTCCTTTTCTCCTGCCCTCTCTTTATTACCCCCAAGTTTAGCTCTTCGGTCATTCTTTTTCCGACCTCATCCAACTCCATATCCAAGGCGCTGCTTACCGAAAGGGTGGATTCAAAGCAGGATATTCTTCAATTTGGAGAGGATGAGCAGGTGGAGCAAATGCTGCAGATTCTTGCGTCCAATCGCATTCGTGACCGGATTATTGAGAAGTATGATCTCCTCTCGCACTACCGTATTAAGCCTACGGAGAAATATCGCCATACCAAGTTGATAAAGGAGTATGAAAGCAATATCAAGTTTCGCCGTACCGAATATATGGGCGTGTTGATTCGGGTGATGGATCACGATGCTGATACCGCTGCTTTGATCGCCAATGATATTGCCGAACTGCTGGATAGTACAAAGAGTGAAATGCAGCATGCCCGGGCAAGAAGAGCGCTTCAAATTGTGGAGGAGGAGTATTATCAGCTTCGTGATGAGGTGCAGCGGATGGAGGATTCGCTGACCATATTGCGTCACTTTGGCGTTCACGATTACGAAACGCAGGCCGAGATGATTAATCAACAGCTGGCCATAGAGATCGCTAAAGGAAATAACTCCGGAGTGAAAGCCTTGGAGAAAAAGTTGGAAATTTTGGCCACCTATGGAGGCCCTTACGTCTCGCTGCGTGATCAACTGGAACATGAAAAGAAGCAGTTGAGTCATATCAAAGCAAAATATGAAGAAGCAAAAGTCGATGCAGAACAGGTGTTGCCCCAAAAATTTGTGGTAAGTCGTGCCTTTAGGGCAGAGAAGAAATCCTATCCTGTGCGTTGGCTTATCGTCCTTGTGACGACTCTGGGCGCTTTTTTCCTTACCATCCTCGTCATCCTTATTGTGGATAATGTGGGACAGTTGAGGGAAGAAAAAAAAAAGCCGGGCGCAAACAGGCGATACAAAAAAAAGAATCAGCCACCATCCAACGATCGTCAAAAAGAGTTGATGCCGTTGGCTTCAAATGATGAGGAAGGATCCGTGGGGCGTTCGGCATTTCGGGTCAAAGAGCCCACGAAAAAAATAACGGTTGAGCACGTAGAATCCCTAAGGATAAAAGCCGGGGGAGCGAAAGAGCAAAGATCGCGGTTGGTATTATCAAAAAGTCAAAAGAATATGGAGAATTATTTTAGTAATCTAAATCTGCTGAAGCTGATTAATAAGTGGAAGTTCCACTTGTTAATTATCCTGTTTCTTGCATTGGTGGGTTCGGCCTTTCTCTCCGGTCCCCGGTTTGTGAAGCCCCGGTTCAAGTCGGTAGCCATTGTGTATCCGTCCAATATCGCGCCCTATTCCGATGAGAGTGAAACGGAGCAGATGCTTCAATGGTTTGGTTCTCAGGATATCAAAGATCGTATTGTCGAAATTTTTGATCTGGGTAAACATTGGGGAATTGATAAGAATTATAAGCATTACTACTCGACCATGATGTACGAGTATGGTCGGAATATTAAGATATCCAAGACCATGTATGAGTCGGTGGCTATAGAGGTGACCGACTATGATGCGCAGAGAGCATGTGATATTGCCAATGAACTTATTAAACTCTATAATCAGAAAATTCGTAAGATTCATCGAGCCAAATACAGGGAGGTTGTGGATGCCTATGAACGAATGATGGCCTGGAAGATGACGGAGATTGATTCTGTGGAGAGTGTGCTTTATGATATTCGTACAACCTATGGTATTGTGGATTATGGTACACAATCGCACGAGATGGCACGTGGTTTCCTGCGTACCGTGGATGGTGCAGGAAATGCCAGGATAAATACCCAAGAGGTAAATAAGTTGAAAAATAATATGGAGCTACATGGTGGAGAATTTGTGATCGCCAATACGAGACTGTATAAGTTGATGGAAGAGTATAACCTTATTTCTCGGGAGTATGATATTGCCAAAAAGGAGTTGGATAAAGAGTTCTCTTATACAAATGTGGTTTCTTATCCTTATCCTGCAGACAAAAAAAGTTCTCCGGTTCGCTGGCTGATTGTATTGGTTACTTTAGTGGCCACATTCCTCGTCTCTATGTTTGTGATTAGCCTTGTGGAAAATCATAAATTGAGAGAAGAACTGAAGAAGCCTGTCTAATATGAACCTTTTTAACGGAAGATATCGGATCTCGGAAGAGAAGCGTAAACTGTTGTGGGTCTATGGGGTGAGTGGTCTGTTCATTCTCCTCTGCATGGTCCTGATCATGAAACAGTTTTTCTGGCTTCCCTTGGCTGTGCCGTTGCTTTTGGGTATCTCCTTGTTGTACCTCTTTGCCTTGGATAAAGTTCTTCTGTTCATTGTCTTTCTTACCCCGTTAGCGGTCAACTTGCGCGATACAACGCTGAATGTGGGGGTTTCGTTACCTACGGAACCTCTGTTGCTCGCCGTTCTTGGGTTAGGGCTGGTGCGTATGTTGTTTAAAAACTACTCCTTTGATCGGAGGGTGCTGCGTCATCCGGTGTCCATTGCTATTATCATTTATCTGTTATGGATGTTTTTTACTTGTGTGACTAGTGAGTATCCCTTGGTGTCATTCAAGTTTTTGTTGGCAAAATTGTGGTTTATTGTGCCATTTTACTTTATGGGGACGCACTTGTTTCGTGATTTCTCCAATATCCGTCGATTTAACTGGCTCTATGTGGTGGCTCTTATCATCGTCATAGGGTATACCACCTATCACCATGCCTTGTTGGGCTTTTCTGAGAAAGCAGGACACTGGGTGATGACGCCATTTTATAACGATCATACGGCCTATGGCGCCATTCTCGCCTTTTTCCTTCCCTTTTTAGTGGGTTTTTCTTTCAGTAAAGCGTTTACCCCCTCAAGCCGATGGTTGTCGATGATTGCCCTGGCGATAGTCTCTTTGGCTATTTTTCTGAGTTATTCTCGTGCCGCTTGGTTGAGTGTAGTGGCATCCCTCATGGCTTTTCTGATCCTTAAATTTAAGATAAAGTTCAAATACCTTTTTGCCACGTTGGTTGTGCTGATTGTGCTGTTCTTCTCTTTCCGTTGGCAGATTATTGATGCCTTAGAGAGGAATGAACAAGATAGTTCTCAGAATTTTGTAGAGCATGTGCAGTCGATCTCCAATATCTCTTCCGATGCGTCAAACCTGGAGCGGATTAACCGTTGGCAGAGTGCCTTACGGCTTTTCCGGGAGCGTCCCTTCTGGGGATGGGGGCCGGGTACTTATCAGTTCGTTTATGCTCCTTTTCAGCGCTCAAAAGAGAAGACGATCATCAGTACCAATGCCGGGGATCTTGGAGCGGCTCATAGCGAATTTTTGGGACCATTGGCGGAGTCGGGGATGCTTGGCATGTTGACCTTTATGGGGGTTGTGGTGGCGGTATTGGTTTCGGGAATTAAACTCTATCGTAGGGTGGAGGATCCGGTGGTTAAGGTTACTGCATTGTGTATGCTCCTTGGTTTGGTTTCCTACTTCGCCCATGGTTTTCTGAATAACTTTAGTGAGACGGATAAAATATCGGTTCCTCTATGGGGCTATATGGCCATGATTGTTGCCATGGATCTCTACCACTCCCGCACTCCGGAGGCCGAGCCATCCCCCGAAGAGGGGTAGATGGACAAGCCCCTCTTTGTAGAGCTTTTTTATCTTTGGTTGTTTGGGTGGTTTTCTGTTTTTGTAATTATCCCCCCTGCTGTTCTCTGCTTGTAGGTGCTATTGGGGTTTATTGTACTCCGACGCAATTTTTCGTAGGATGGCGATTTCTCGCCAGGCAGCCCCTTTTTCCTTAGCTGGTCGACCGTAGTACTCGCGCCCCCCCTCGAGGCTTTTATGGACGGAAGAGGTTGCCAGAACAACGGCTCCTTTCTTGATAGTAAGGTCTTTGTTTACGGATACCCGAGCCCAGATTAATACGTCATCTTCAATGGTGGTGACGCCCGCAATGGCCGTGTAGGCTCCGATCAGGCAATGCTTGCCAATGGTAGTGTCATGCCCCACCTGTACATGGTTGTCAAACTTGGTGCCCTCTCCAATGGTGGTATCCGCTGAAACACCTTTGTCAATGGTGCACATTGCACCAATCTCCACATCATCTCCTATCACAACCCTGCCGCCGGAGGTGAGCTTTCTATAGCGCCCCTCTTTCTTTTGAAAATAGTAAGCATCAGCTCCTAAAACAGCTCCGGCGTGAATAACTGTATTGTCGCCAATTACCGTGTAGTCATAAATGCTCACATTGGCATGGATGATGCAGTTTTTTCCAATGGTAACATGGTTTCCAATGAAGGTTCCCGGCTGGATAATGGTTCCCTCTCCGATGGAGGCTGAAGTGCTGACCTGTGCTGTTGCAGGGATGAATGGACGATATTTCTTTAAGAAGTAGGTGAAGTCACGAAAAGGGTCTGTGGAGACCAACAGGGCCTTTCCTTCAGGACAGGCTACCTCATCCGTGTTAATAATAATGGTTGTCGCCCTGCTGTTGAGGGCCTTTTCGTAGTACTTGGGGTGATCCACAAAGGTGGCATCGCCCGGCTCTACCACATGAATTTCATTAAATCCTTCGATGAGATGCTCCGGAGAGCCTACGAAATGACATCCGATCTCTTCTGCGGCTGCCTTGAGGGTAAGGGGGGTAGGTATCTTCATGAAAATGGTAATGAAAAAAAGATCCCGGAAAATTTTTCTCCGGGATCCTCTTTGAAAAAATTATTGTTTTACACGTTCAGCGTAATCTCCTGTACGTGTATCTACTTTGATGTGTTCGCCTTCGTCAATGAAAAGAGGAATACGCACATTAGCACCGGTCTCTACCGTAGCATCTTTTAGGGTATTTGTGGCCGTATTTCCTCGCTCTCCTGGTTCGGTATAGGTGATTTTGAGTACTACGAAGGGCGGCAGTTCACAAAATAGGGGAGATTCGGTATCCGCATGGAAGACAATATCTGCTTCTTGCCCATCTTTAAGAAATTGTGGCGCATTGATAATGTCTTCCTGGATAACAGTCTCTTCCCAGGTCTCGGTATTCATAAAGTGGTATCCCAGGTCATCCTTATATGAGAATTGGAATGGACGGCGCTCTACCCGTGCAATATCAATTTTTACACCGGCATTAAAGGTGTTGGGGATTACCTTTCCAGTTTTTACATTTTTTAGTTTGGTTCGTACAAAGGCAGACCCTTTTCCCGGTTTTACATGTTGAAATTCTACTATGGTATAGAGGTCGTTATTGAATTCAATGCATAACCCGTTTCTAAAATCAGCTGTTGTTGCCATAATTGTTATTTATATCGGTATTTGTGCAAATATAGTAAAAAGAATGAATTGCGATGGAGCCGTTGCTCCCGTATGGAGAATCCTCCTATTTGTTGTCTTTGGTGTTGTTATAGCCTCGCATAATTCCTCTGCTTGAATGTGCGATAAAGAAGAGAATCTCGTCACGCTCCTGGGAGGCCGGGATCTCTGCTTCGATGATTGATACCGCTTTTGAGACGTTATGACCGTTGACGTATAGGATTCGATAGATGCTTTGGATATGGTTGATTTGCTCGTTGGTATACCCTCGCCGCCGGAGGCCGATGGAGTTTACCCCCACATAGGAGAGGGGCTCTCTGGCCGCCTTGGTAAATGGCGGTACATCTTTTCCCACAAGACTTCCTCCGGAGATCATCACATGGGAGCCGATATGTACGAATTGGTGTATGGCAACAAGTCCTCCAATAATAGCCCAGTCACCAATTTCAATGTGGCCTGCCAGATTAGCGCAGTTAGCCAGAATTACATTGTTCCCAAGAATACAGTCATGTGCAACATGACTATAGGCCATCAAGAGGCAGTTTTCCCCTACCTTCGTTTCCATGTTAGCCTTGGTCCCTCTGTTGATGGTGACAAACTCACGTATGGTGGTGTTATCGCCAACATGGACAGTGGTATCCTCGCCATTGAATTTAAGGTCTTGAGGAATGGAAGCGATCACGGCACCGGGGAATATCTTTACATTCTTACCGATACGCGCTCCTTCCATAATGGTGACATTCGAGCCGATCCAGGATCCTTCTCCAATGGTGACATTTTTTTCAATATTGGCAAAGGGCTCAATAACTACATTTTTGGCGACTTTGGCTTGCGGATGTACGTATGCTAATGGTTGGTTCATGTTAGTTCATTTTTTTTGTGATTTGTGCGTACAGGTCTCCCTCTGTGGCGACTTTTCCGCCCACAAAGACTTGTCCCTTCATGTGGCATATCCCGCGTCTGATGGGTTCCACAAGTGTCAGTTTAAGGATCATTACATCACCGGGTACCACCTTTCTCCGGAATTTGATCTCTTCCAGTTTGAGGAAGTAGGTGATATAATTTTCCGGATCGGGAACGGTGCTAAGAATCAGGATGCCTCCGGCTTGTGCCATAGCCTCCACCTGAAGAACGCCGGGCATCACCGGCTCATTGGGGAAATGCCCCATGAAGAAGGCTTCGTTCATGGTGACGTTTTTTAGTCCCAACACATGCGTCTCACTCACCTCATAGATTTTATCTACCAGGAGGAACGGAGGACGGTGAGGAAGCATTCGTTTGATATCATTGATATCGTATTGTGGAGGTTGAGACAGGTCGATTTGGGGAATGCGAGCGCTCTTCTCATCGGCTTTCATCTGCTTCCGGAGGATGCGTGCAAATTCAGTGTTGGCCGCGTGTCCGGGACGAGTGGCGATGATGTGTCCCTTGATGGGCTTCCCTATGAGAAATGTATCTCCAATCACATCCAGGAGTTTGTGACGCGCCGGTTCATTATCAAAATAGAGGTCAACATTATTTAAAATCCCCTCTTTTTTTATTTCTACCGTTGGTTTATTGAAAAGATGGGCCAAACGGTTGAGCTCTTGTTGTTCCACCGTTTTATTCACAAAGACAATCGCATTGCTTAAATCCCCTCCCTTGATAAGGTTGTTGTGGAGAAGGTATTCGAGTTCATGAAGGAAGACAAAGGTTCTGCAAGGGGCAATCTCTTTTTCAAAATCCTGAATGTTGTTAAGACTTGCATTTTGTGTTCCTAAAACGTTGGTCTTGAAGTCAATCATTACCGATACCTTGAATCCATCATAGGGTAAAGCAATAATTTCAATTTCTTTTTCTGCATTGTAGTAACGCTGTACCTCTTTGATTTCGTAGTAGGTTCTCGGGGCATCAAGTTCTTTCTTTCCGGCACTCTTAAGGGCTTCGATAAAGTATTTAGCACTCCCATCCATAATCGGGGTCTCTTCTGCATCAATCTCAATGAGAAGATTGTCGATGTTAAGTCCTCGGATTGCCGCTAAGGTGTGCTCTATGGTCATAAGTGTAACCCCATTGTTGCTGATGGTAGTGCCCCTGGAGGTATCAATTACGTGGTCAATATCCGCTTTGATCGTAGGTTTTTCAGCGAGATCTGTGCGACAAAAGACGATGCCATGGTTTTCCTGTGCGGGTAGGAATCTCATCGTTACCAACTTTCCTGTATGCAATCCTACTCCGGATAGTGTAACCGCTTTGCTTATGGTATGTTGTTTTTCTGTCATCTTGAAGAATTAGCTATTAAGTTTTTTTTCTAAGGCCTCCAGACGTTTGACAATCTGGGGGAATCGTTTGAATAGGACGTATGATCTTTTAAAGTCAGCTGCATGGAAGGCCACATGCCCCATGATGATGGCATTGTCTTTTATATCGTTTCCAATCCCTGCACTTCCGGCAATACGTACATTGTTCCCGATGGTGAGGTGACCTGCAATTCCCACTTGCCCCCCAATCATGCATCCGGAACCAACCTTTGAGGATCCGGAAACTCCGGTTTGGCTTGCAATGACCGTGTTCTCTCCAATCTCTACGTTGTGGGCAATCTGGATAAGGTTATCGAGCTTTACGCCTTTTCGGATGATGGTAGAGCCTAGTGTGGCCCTGTCAACGGTGGTGTTCGCACCAATTTCTACGTGATCCTCAATAAGTACGTTGCCTATTTGTTCAATTTTCATGAATTGATCTCCCTGTCGTGGCGCAAAACCGAATCCATCGGCACCAATTACCACACCACTGTGCAGGGTGACGTTGTTGCCTATCTCACAGCTGTGATAGATGTTAACTCCGGAATAGAATGTGCATTCGTCGCCAATGGTAACATGATCTCCTATGTAGCTGTTGGGGAAGATACGACAGTTATCGCCAATGGTAACATGATCTCCTATGATGACATGGTCTCCAATGAAAGCTTTATCGCCAATGGTAACATTTTCCCCCTTGATAACCGTTTTGGCAATCCCCTCTCTTTTCTTCATGCTTTTGGTGTAATCCTCTAAAAGGGTAGCGAAAGCCAGGTAAGGATTTTCTACTCTTATTAGCGTTGCATGAATGGGTTTTTCAGGTTGAAAATCTTTGTCTATGAGTATAACAGAGGATTGAGAAGTGTAAAGATATTGTGCGTATTTAGGGTTGGCAAGAAAACTGAGGGTGCCGGGTCTTCCCTCTTCAATCTTTGAAAAAGAGGAGACAACCACCGTGGGATCTCCTTCTATCATTCCATTTACTTTTTTTGCGAGGGTTTCAGCTGTATAGTGCATGCTAAGATAACCTATTAAAGTTTAAAACAGATGCAAAGGTACTCTATTTTACGCTCATTGCGTTTAGGAGAGTTCTAAAAAATTAAAGTTCAAGGTATGTTGTGGCGGAGAAAGCGTCTTTTGTCAACGTGAATGAGTATTTACTTCCCTTGGGGATAGCGTTCATCTATAATATCCAACTTCGTTGTCATGGTTGTTTTCCTCAATTGTGTAAAAGGGTTGCTCATCTCCGTAAGTGTTTCTTTTTTAGTTTTTTTGAAGTGTTGGGTTTGAGTGTTCCGTACAAGTGTTTCTCAAAACGCCAACTTTATGGGCAGACACTGGATATAACCTCGAAACCTGAATCGTTAAAAGACCCCTTCGTAAAATGTTTCCTTTTCCATCGTAATATTTTTTGGGAAGCATAAATAATGTTTTAACATACTTGTATGTAGAAGCTCCACTTTCATCTGCTCCGATAATGAAGTGATCTCTTCGATGGTGCCGTCTTTTTCAAGTATCCGGATTTTTGGACTCCTGGGATTGTAAGCACTGTTAAATACCTCCGATGAAGTAACAAGGTATTTGGTTGCTTCGGCTTCTTCAATATGGAAGGTTTTCTTCACCCTTTCGTTAATCTCTTCGAGTGTGTGATGCTCGAAGGGGGTGGATTTCATGAGGGTGCGAAAGAGCCTCCTATTGACCAGGGAAGTACTCAGGTAGCTTAAGATTTTGTCGTTGTTATGTTGCCATAACTTTATGGAGGCGAAGATATCCACATCGTCCATTTGCATGAAGAGAGCGAGAGTTTGTGGATCATTTTGAAACTCTTCTTTTGTGAAGGAGTGGGTCAGGAAGTGAAGAAGGAGAGGGCTCCCATCCAGTTGGTGTCCCCTTTTGATCAGTTCCCTGGCTCTTCGGATGATGTTTGCCAGCATCGTCTCTGCTGCAAGAACCGTCTTGTGTAGGTAGACTTGCCAATACATCAACCTTCGGGCAACAATAAATTTTTCAATACTATAAATTCCCTTCTCTTCAATGACGAGGTTCCCTTGGGTAACATTTAACATTTTTAAGATGCGTTCCACACTGATGGTGCCTTCAGAGACTCCGGTATAAAAGCTGTCTCTTCGGAGATAGTCAAGTCGATCCAGGTCTAACTGTCCGGATACCAGCTGGTTTAACCATGCCTTCTCATATTGTCCCGTGTAAATGGCAATGGCGCGCTCCAACGCGCCGCCAAAGAGTTTGTTCAAGTGGTTGATACCTGCGAGTGAGATCTCTTCGTGATTGATTTGGGGGAGCAGCACTCCCTCCAGATTGTGGGAGTATGGCCCATGTCCTAAGTCGTGGAGAAGCATGGCGATGCAAAGCCCCGTTAACTCCTCTTCCGGAATGGTATGTCCTTTCATTCGAAGGCTTTGAATGGCTTCAACTGCAAGGTGCATGGTGCCAATGCTGTGATGAAAACGTGTATGTAGTGCCCCCGGATAAATTAAATGGGAAAGTCCCATCTGCTTGATCCTTCTTAGTCGTTGAAACCAGGGGTGTTCAATGAGGTCGAAGAGTATGTGGTTGGGGATGTTGATAAACCCGTATATGGGGTCGTTTAGGATTTTTCTTTTGTTTTGCAAAATGAATTTTAACGTTTCGTTATGAATAAATATGACAGATTGTACAATAATTTTCAATATTACAACATTATAATCTTATTGCCAAAGAGTATGGTTTTGAATGGAGAGGATTTGAAGAGATAGGAAGATTCATCCTGAAAAGTTTTAACTATCAGATTTTGGGCTCGTAAATGAGGGTTTTAGAGATGCAAGGTAACGAGGCGTGTTGTTTTTTGGGAAATATTAAAAAAAGAAAGGATATTCATGGATAGTAATGCCACCATATTGTGGGTTGATGATGAGATTGATTTGTTGAAACCCCATATCATATTTTTGGAAAGTAAAGGGTATCGTTTGAGCACCTGTAACAATGGAGCTGAGGCTATTGAGATGGTACAGAATGAAGCCTTTGACATTGTGTTTCTTGATGAACAGATGCCGGGTTTGTCGGGAATAGAGACCTTGACACAGATAAAGAAACGCTACTCTAACCTCCCTGTGGTGATGATTACCAAGAGTGAGGAGGAGCGAATCATGGAAGATGCGATTGGTTCAAATATAGCGGATTACCTGATTAAGCCGGTAAATCCTAAGCAGATACTTCTCTGCCTAAAAAAGAATCTAGAGAATAAAAAATTGGTGAGTGAAAAGAGTACGTTTGATTACCAACAGGAGTTTAGGCAGATTAGTATGGAGTTGAATGGGGCACTTGATTTTGAGCGTTGGAGCTCCATTTATCAAAGGCTTTCTCATTGGGATGTGAGGCTTGGGAAGTCTGAGGATAGCGGTATGTTGGATATTCTTGCTGTACAGAAAGATGAGGCTAATCAATCTTTTTGCAAATATATCACAAAGAATTATGTGAATTGGCTTCAGCAGGATACGGAAGACAAACCTGTAATGTCTCATACCTTGCTAAAAGATAAGGTTTTCCCTCTTCTTGGTCAAGAGATGACCACCTTTATGGTGGTGATTGACAATTTACGTTTTGACCAGTGGCAAGCGTTAAAACCGCTGTTGGAGGAGCTCTTTCGGATCAAGGAAGAGGGGCTCTATATGTCCATCCTTCCCACTACAACCATGTATGCTCGAAATGCATTGTTTGCCGGTCTTATGCCCTCTGAGATCAAAAAGAAATACCCCGGTTTTTGGTTGGATGAAGATGCGGAAGGTTCTAAAAATCAGTTTGAAGAGGACTTGCTCTCCGAGAATCTGAAACGTTATGGTAAAAATGTAAAATATGCGTATCAGAAAATAGTGAACCTGTCCGGTGCTAAAAAACTTCAGGATAATATTCACGATTTGATGAATAATGATTTTAATGTGATTGTCTATAATTTTGTGGATATGTTGTCCCATGCAAGGACGGAGATGGAAATTATCCGGGAGCTTGCTTCTGATGAGCCGGCTTACCGTTCCCTTACCCTGTCATGGTTTGAGCACTCGCCCCTGTATGAGATCATTCGCTTTGTGGCAGAGAAGGGGGCGCGTTTGATTATTACCACTGATCATGGTTCCATTCGGGTGAAAGAGCCGGTGAAGGTGATCGGTGATAAAAACACCAATACCAATCTGCGCTATAAAGTGGGTAAAAGTCTGAATTATCCCTCCAAAAAGGTGTTTAGTGTGAAGAGACCGGAGGAGATTTATCTTCCGCGAATGAACGTGTCCAGTAGTTATATCTTTAGTTATAATACGGACTTTCTCGCCTATCCCAATAATTACAACTATTATGTGAACTATTATCGAAATACTTTTCAGCATGGTGGAATTAGTCTTGAAGAGATGCTGATTCCTTTTATTGTGATGAATCCGAAATAGTTCTTTGCTATGTTCGTTAACTTATAAAGGTTGCTTTATGGTGTTAAAACTTACAGTTGCTCGTGAGACAGAGCTTTCAATGGTGGCCCGGAAAGTGAAGGCACATTTTTCCGGTGAACGTATTTTTTTGTTGTTTGGAGCTATGGGGGTAGGAAAAACAACCTTCGTGAAAGCAATGGCTGAGGCTATGGGTGTCAAGGATATCGTGAGCAGTCCTACCTTTTCTTTGGTAAACCAATACGATGCTCCGGGGGAGGGGGCCATCTTTCATTTCGATCTCTACCGAATTAATAAGGTAGAGGAGTTGTTGGACATAGGCTATGAAGAGTACCTCTATAGCGGCAACTACTGTTTTATTGAGTGGCCTGAAAAGATGGAGGGGCTCTTGCCGGAATCTTATGTGAGTGTAGTTATCACCGAACAGGAGGGAGGGGAGCGTTGTTTTGAGGTACAACAGATCTCCTCCCTTTCAAACCCATTTTTGGACACTTAATCTCCTTTTCCTGGAGTACCATATCCTCCGTTACATCGGTCTGTTGCCGTTCTCATTTTTATTGAGACATCACTCTACTGTTGCATGAACAAAAGTCTTGTTGTTAAACTCTTTTGAGGATGACTCTCTGAGGGGCGGTAAGGGGTGATACGCTTTTGTCAGGTTGGTTATTTTGAACGCCTTCTGAGGATTTCCTTCTTGATCATGGAGAGCTCTCTTCCCGTTTGTCCCTTTACCGATGTGTTTTCCTTCGCTCGTCTGCTGAGGTAGGGGAGGACCTCGTTGACAGGTCCGTAAGGAACGTATTTGGTTACATTATAGCCTTTGGAGGCCAGCTGGGAGGTGATGTGGTTGCTCATCCCATACAGTTGGGAGAACCATATCCCCGGATGGTTTTTCGGAAGCCCTTTCTCGACGATTAGTCCTGCGAGAAAGGCGTTGCTGAATTCGTTATGGGTGCCATTGAAAACCTCTACCATATCGAGATTCTCTACGCAAAGTTCCAGCGCGCTGTTGTAATCATGATCGGTGGCGGCTTTGTCGGGGTTAATGGGGGAGGGGTATCCCTCCTTAAGGGCTCTCTCCCGTTCTTTTTCCATATAGGCGCCACGCACTAGCTTGATTCCTATTTTTATATGATCTTTTCTTCCTGCAGCGATGGTCTCTTTCAGGTGGTCCAATCGATCGTTGCGGTACATTTGCCAAGTGTTGAAAACGATTGCTGTTTCTTGATTGTACTTCTGCATTAGTTCGTAGACCACATCATCGATGGCTTTTTGATACCAGAAGTCTTCTGCGTCCACCAGAAGCCTGGTCCTGGCTTTTGCCGCAGCTTCTGCCAAGCGATTCATCCGCTCCTTGAAGTGTTGGAAATCTTTTTGCTCATCCTCTGTGAGGGCTCTCCCAAAAGAGACCTTCTTTAGTACGTTGGTATTGGCCAGAGCAGTGGGTTTGAATACGGCAAAGGGAATAGCATCATTATCTTTCGCAAAGTTAATGCTGTTGGTTGTTTCTTTAATAATGGATTCATAATCCACATTTCCGGAGTCAGCTTCCGCGGAGTAGTCCAGGATAGAGCAGATGTTGTCCGCCTTCAAATAGTCGAGTGCGGGGAGGCATTCGTGGAGCGTCTCCCCCCCTACAAATTGTTTATAGAGAGTGGGCTTGACGGCCCATGCAATGGGGAACTTGATGCGAACCATGCTCATGGCTAATGAGTTGGCTACATTTACAAGTTGGGGATGACTCATAAAACGAAAAAGAAATGCACTTTTTCTGAGTTGTCCGTTGGTCTGGTTCCGAAAGGTCAATTCCGTGTTTGTGAAATCCAGTTTTGCTTTCGCAGCAATTTCTTCTCTATTTCTCATTGTTCTATTGGGATTATGGTTACTTGGTATTCAAAAGAGTAGGTGGTGTTGTAGATTTTAATGTTTTCTACTTTCACATTAAAAGTGTTATCTTCCTGCTCATTCAGCTCCAGGTCAGGATGCCATGCAATGGTATAGTCACCGATGATGGGATCACCTACTCCAGAGGTGTAGGTGATATTCTCTTCAATCTCAATGCCCTCTTCATCAGTCATGGTGATGGTAGCATTGCGAAAATCGCCATTTTCGGAAGAGAGGGTCCAGTAGTCGTAGTATACAGGGGAGGGAATATATCCCGGAGGAGGATATGCGATGAACGTTGGTGTGTTCTCGGGCACCGGATTATTGATGTTTCCTCCAACCCATATCGCATTGGCTTGCGTAGTGGATCCGTGTCCCATTACTTTTGCCCGGGAGTAGAGGAGCCATCTTCGATGTCCCATCGCCGCATTGTCCGATTGATGGTCTTGCATATAATAGTCAATGGATTGTGAGGTGTGGGGGAGGTAGTTGGGAGAACCATAGCTGATATTGGAGTTCATGCACGCTTCGTGGCCGTCAACGTTCCAACAGCGCCAGCTGGTCGGAGGGTTGTGCGAGAGTCTTTCGTTGGCATGAATCATCAGTGCCGCATATTGGCATTTTCTGTTGAGCTCCTCATTGAAGATGATATCGGCCGGCAATCCACACATGGCCCGGTAAAAATTGATCCGTCCCAATACCTTATCGTGAATATATTGGGGTAACGTGCCGGGGTTGCACTCCTCCAGGGAACCGTTCCAGTGAGGATCCTTGACCTCCGTTCCCAGGTAGAAGATCTCGTATGCTTGAAGTGCATCTTCACGGGTGGATACAGGGTCTGCGGTTATTTGTATATTTGTCGCTGGTTTTTCGATGGGATCACAACAAGAGATGATGAGCATTGGGAGAAGAAGGAGAAAAAGTTTTTTTGCCTTTGAGGTATAGCTCATTATGTGATTCGATTAGTTGAAAGCAACAAAGATAATAATAAATTGGACAAAAAAGTAATGGGAAATAGCGTTTTGCCCGAAGAAATTGTGATAACGGATTCTTCCTCATTAATGGAGGGTGTGGCGCTCGATCGTTATGGGAAGATCTTTCTTCTTGTGGATGAGAATACGGAACGATATTGCCTTCCTCTGTTGGAAGAGGTACTGGGTGCATCGGTAGCGTTTGTTCGTATTGTCGTTCCCGTTGGAGAGAGGCATAAAACGCTTTCTGCCTGTGAAGAGGTGTGGCGTGTGATGATGGATCATGGCGCTGACAGAGATGCGTGTCTTTGGGTCCTTGGAGGAGGGGTGGTTTGTGACATGGGAGCCCTGGCTGCATCTCTCTTTAAACGAGGGATTGATTATTTCCTTTTTCCCACCTCTCTTCTCGCTCAGATTGACGCTTCTGTGGGAGGTAAAACAGCAGTGAATTTCCAGGGATATAAAAATCAGATAGGGTGTTTTAGTACTCCTAAAGGGGTCGTTATTAATCCTGATTTTCTTCAAACCCTGCCCCAACGACATATAAATGCAGGCTATTTCGAGATGTTGAAGCATGGGATTTTGGCGGATAAGACCCATTTTGAGGCGTTGTGTGCATTGCCGGAGGTGACATCCTATGCCATAACCCCCTATATTGAACCTTCGCTGCAGGTGAAGATTGCCTTCGTTCAGGAGGATCCTTTTGAGCAGGGAGGGCGCAAGGCGTTGAATTTTGGTCATACTATCGGGCATGCCTTGGAGTCGTTTTCGTTTTCTTTGGGGAGAGATGGTGCGCTTCTGCATGGAGAGGCGGTGGCTTTAGGAATGATCGCCGAGTTGGTGGTTGCTGAGCGTTTGTTTGCATGGGGTGCAGCAGTGAGGGAGCGATTGGAAGAGAAGGTTGGGGCTATGTTGCGTTGGCGCTTTTCTCGTGAAGATTTTTCAACGATTCTCCATTATATGGTTCATGATAAGAAAAATCATTCCGGTCATATCTGTATGGCGCTTCCTCAAGAGGAAACTATTGCGTTGAATGTAAAGGTTTCAGAAGCCTTGGTGATGGAGGCTTTAGATTATGTGAGAAATTGGCTTAATAAGTGGTAATATATATGAGTACAACCGTAAAAATAGTACCCCCTCATTTTTCCATAAAGGGGGAAGTGAGTTTGCCCGTGAGTAAGAGTATTTCAAACCGTATCTTGATGTTGAAAGCCTATTCGGGAGATTTGTCCCATGAGGTTACTGAGAAGGATGTGGGGGATACTCTGTTGTTGAAGAAGTTGCTATTGGAGATTGCTCAGGCTCCCCGGGAGGAGCGTGTGGTGCTGAATTGTTTGAATGCCGGTACGGTATTGCGGTTTCTCCTGGCCTTTGTGGCTCAAAGGGAGGGGGAGTGGATCCTTACCGGGTCTGAACGCATGTGTGAGCGACCCATTGAACCGTTAGTGAAGGCCTTGAGGGTGCTGGGTGCGGAGATCTTCTATGAGGGAAGAGAGGGCTTTCCTCCCCTAAGGGTTGTTGGTAAACCGCTTAGTTCTCAGGTAGTAGAAGTGGATACCTCCATTAGCTCTCAGTTTGTCTCTTCCCTATTGCTCTTATCTACCGTGATTCCCGGAGGCTTATCCTTGAAACTTACCGGAGAGAAGGTGTCGACCTCGTATATGCGGATGACGATGAAATTATTGCAAAAAGCCTCTATGCGTGTGGTTGAGGATGATGGCGTAATTCGTGTTTCTCCGGGAAAGCTCCGGACAGAGGCTCTGACACCCGAGGCAGATTGGTCTTCTGCTGCTTTTTGGTTTGCTTTGGTAGCGTTGTCTCAAAGGGGTAAAATTCTTATTAAAGGCGTGGGTGAGCCGGAGGATTCTTTGCAGGGTGATGCCGTTGTAGCCGATATTTTCCGGAGCATTGGGGTTGCCTTTCACGTTACACCGGAGGGGGTCCTGATTCAGAAACCCTACCAGGTCCCGGCACTCTCAAGGGTTAGGCTTAACATGAAGTCTACGCCCGATTTGACGCTGCCTGTGGTTACTGCGCTTTCCGGATTGGGTTATGGGGCGTTGATTTCAGGAATTCATCACTTACAATTTAAAGAGTCAGACCGTATCAAAGCGTTGGTTACCGAACTTCGGGCATTGAATGTGGCCATTGACTATGTGGATCGAATGTTGGTGGTACACCCCTCATCGGTAAGAGCTTTTCGTCCGGTGAATACCTATGACGATCACCGTATGGCCATGGCTTTTGCCCCTCTTTCGTTGGTCTTGGGAACCTTAGATGTGCGAGATCCTCAGGTGGTGGAGAAGTCCTATCCCCATTTTTGGGAGATGTTGAAAGGGTTGGGCTTTGGGCTTAGAATGTCTTAATATGGTTGTTGGGTAGGAATAATTCAAATGTTAATGGCGAGGAAGAGGGGGTAAGGTGTTTTTTTTGCCTTTTTAAAAGAGGTAGGGTAAAAAAGAGAAAAGAGATCTCTTTTGGGGAATTTTTATAATTTTGTGCGCAATGAGCGGCATAGCAGTAGATATTTTCGTCCCTTTTTTGATTGATCACTTCTTCCCTCAAACGGGGATGAATATGGTGAAGGTTCTGGCGTCTTCGGGGGTCTCCATATCCCGGCATTCAAGTCAGAATACGTGTGGTCGTGAGGCTTTTGTGAATGGCTTTTGGGAAGATGCCAAAGTTATTGGAGAGCGGTTTATGCAATCTTTTTCCGAGGAGGGGCTCATTGTATCGCCTTCTGCTTCTTCAGTGGCTTTTGTGCGAAGTTATTATGAACATCACTTCTATAATACCGGACTCCATCTTATTTACAAGGAGTTTAAAAAACGTTTTATGGAGGTCTCGGAGTTTTTGCTCTCAAAAGGGTTGTGGGCTAAGCTGAATCCCCGGCTAGAGGAGCGAGCAGTGTTTCATAAGGATTGTTTTGGGGGGATACCTGATGGTCTGGGAGGAGATCCTGAGCAGCTGTTAGAACGTGTTCAAGGACTTGAACTTATTTCCATGGATGCCATGAATGAAGGGTGTGGCTATCAGGGATTAGGGCCGGGACAACTTCCTCGTGTTACGGAAGAGATTCTTAAGGGATGGTGTCATAGCGCTATGGATGCCGGAGCTACGGTCGTGATTGTGGTGGATGATCTTTGTCTATTTAATCTTACTAGCTATATCCGTAAGCAAAAGTTGCCCCTGAAGGTGATGCATATGGTTGATGTATTAGTTTCCGGAAGTTGATCGTTTTTTTATTTGAAGCATGTAATGAACATTCGATTATTAATAACTTCGTAATGTGGGTCAGAATTTACAAGAGTAGATGTTGTATCTTTGTATGATGAATCATGTTTAATGGAGGCTGAACAGCGCTTGTTTTTATGATAAGAAAGATTGGCATTATTGTAGTCCTCTTTTGGGGCGTTTCCATTTTTTCTCCTCTCTTGGGGCAGATTAATGCGGGGCAGGATCAGGAGATATGTCTGGGGGAAAGAGTGTGGTTGAAAGCAACTGCAGATGGTTCGTTTGCCCAACGTATCTTTTTGAGTGATGATACGGTGGCAGGTCCCTATCCCATTGGTTTTCCCTTTGAGTTTTATGGGGTATCCTATGATGAATTCTACATTAGTGATAATGGTTGGATCTCTTTTATGCCCCCCTATCCTGATGATGACAGTTGGAACGGAGGGGAGAGTCCGAAGCCGTTACCCTCTTCGGAAGAGGTGATTCCGAAGAATTGTGTGATGGGGGTTTGGCAAGACTGGTCGCCAGCGTATAGCGGTAGTGTGGGGTATGAAACCAAAGGGACGGCTCCCAATCGGATGTTGGTGATAAGCTATTGTCAGGTGGCTACTTATAATTGCGAGTCTTTAGAAGGAACATTCCAGATTGTATTGCGGGAGTCGGTGAATTTTATTGAGGTACATTTAGCGTTTAAACCCTTCTGCGCAGGATGGTACGATGGCAAAGCGGTGATGGGGGTGCATAATATTGATGGTACAGAGGGGGTGGTTGTCCCCAATAGAAATGCAACCCAGTGGGTTGCTGCAGATGAGTCGTGGCGCTTTACCCCCTCTGGGGGCAGTTACAATGTGACGAAGTTGAGCAATTACTCTCCCGTGGTGAGTGGCGTCTTGGGCCCCATCTCCTGGTATGCTAATAGCATTAACAATACCAACTATCTCGGTACCTCCGATTCATTAAAGGTGTGGCCTTCATCCACAACGACCTACATTGCCGAGGCGAGTGTGTGTGGGGGATTGTCCTTCTCGGATGACGTGGAGGTGGTTGTTCATCCGTTGCCCGAGGCCGATGCCGGTAGGGATACCACTATTGTTGTAAATACTGCGGCACAACTTAATGGTGAAAATAGTCATTGTGTTAATGGGGGGTGTGTTTATCACTGGGAACCTGTTGATGCGATTTATGATGATCCCTCGTTGCCCAAACCCACCACCGACTCCCTGTACTATACCACTGAGTATTATTTGTGGTTAGAGGATCAGTTTGGTTGTCGAAGTGATTCCGATAGAGTTGTTGTTAGCGTGGTGAATGGTCCTCTTGGGCTGTTGCTTCAGGCCGATCGAACGGCTATTTGTCGGGGCACAGAGGTTACTGTTACTGCGGTAGGATGCGGGGGACAATGGCCTTACTCTTACCAATGGTCTTCTGTTCCTCCCCCCTCAACATCTTATCCCCAGGATAGTTTTCTTAGGGTGCAGCCCGATACCACTACGGTCTTCTTATGTCGTATTACCGATGCAAATGGAATGACCATCCCTGCTGACTCCATCACCATTTCCATTGAAAATCCTCGTTTCGATATTTCAGGTCCTTCTCTTGTCTGTGAGAATGAGATGGGGGTGATCTATACGACGGCTATGCAGGGGATGAATAATTACCTTTGGCGTGTAGAGAATGGAACTATTCAGGGAGCCAATGTGGATACGGTGATTGATGTCTCCTGGAATGGCTCCGGTGTGGGTAGGGTAATCTTGCAGGAGGTGCTTCCTCCTCCATTGGGGTGTGCTTCGGAGGATACTCTTGAAGTGCAGATCTTGAGTCGTCCTTCTCCGGTAGTTTCCGGACCAAATACTGTTTGTGAGAACCAGCAAGGTGTGGTGTACTCTGTGATGAATGTGTTGGCAGACCGGGAGTATGACTGGTTAGTCAATGGGGGGTCAATTACCTCTCAAAATCAAGATACAGCCTATGTCCCCATTGATTGGGGATCTGCAGGGGAAGGTAAAGTGGTTGTAACGGAGAATCTTGTGGCGCATCCTGCTTGTAAGTCGTCCCAGGTGCTGGATGTGACAATTCTTCCCGGTCCTCAGCCATCGGTTGTTGGTCCTCAGCTTGTTTGTGAGCGGGAGTACAATCTCCTTTATACCTCCAATGCTTCGGATAACGTACGGTGTGAATGGCAGGATATTCATAATGGAGTTGTTGTGGATTCGCTGGATAAGAATAACCGCTCTATTCAATGGCAAGTGGCTGGGGAGGGGTATATTGTGGTTCATCAAATCATTGATTCATCCCTATGTAGTGCTTTCTCGGATACCTTGTTTGTGACGGTAAATCCTGCTCCTCAGATGACGATATCCCCCTCTGATCTCTTTGTTTGTGAACATGAAGAGGTCGTTTTAGAAGCATTGGGAGCTGATACCTTGTGGTGGTATCCCTCCATAGGTCTTTCTGCTCAGGATCAGCATCGGGTCTCCCTTCACGCCGCCTCTGATGTGACCTATTTTGTGGAAGGTATTAATGGTTATGGCTGTCGTGATACGGCACGTACTACCCTTCATGTGACCCCTGTTCCCCGGTTGGATCTTGGTGCTGACCGCTATATTAGAAAGGATGACCCCATTGTTTTGTTTGCCGGGGATGGTAACGATTACTATGAGTGGCAGGATAGCTCCCATGGCGCGGAGTTTGTGGCCTATAGCGGTGGAGAGTATTACGTTTATGTGGAGAAGAATGGTTGTTTTGCTACCGATACGGTACGACTCTTCCTGACCATGGGGGATATCCCCCTCCCCACGGCCTTTACTCCCAATGGTGATGGTATAAATGATGATTTTCGTTTGTATGGAGAGCTGGATAGGGTTGCGCAATTTAGCATACAGATCTATGCTCGGGATGGACAGCTTGTTTATGCTTCCAATGATGTCTTTGAAGGATGGGATGGAAGGGATTTGCATGGTCAGCTTCTTCCCGTCGGAACCTATGCGTATGTGATTGAAATCATGGAGCAAGGAAACCCTTTCAACCAAGGTCCCATTGTGCGCAGGGGATCGGTTACCCTTCTTCGATAATAGCTAGCTAGCGTTTCTCTATAACGTCCGACTTCTTCGTGATGCTTCTCTTCCCCATGGTCATTTACCCCCGTAAATGCCCCTATTTCGGCCTTCACAAGCCTCGAATTCGAACCTTCTGTACAGAGGCTGCTTAGAACCCTGGCTTTGTGGACGGAGGCTAATGTCATCTCAAAGTCATGAAGTATTGCCTATCATCGGCAGTGAAGGATCCTCTCTTCGTGTCCCAGGCCGAATAGTATCTCTCTAACAGCCTGTGTGTGGATGGAGAGAAGTTGGTGAGATTTGGTGTTACGAGGTGTTTGCCGTTTTCTTATCATGACTCTATATGCGTTTTTGGGGGGTATGCTCTTCTATGGTATTGTTTATCAGTTTATTTGTTTTGTTTTGTGAGAGGAATGATAAAAAAGTTATGAGGTATTAAAAAAATTATTACCTTCACAAGCCCGAATAATTACGTTTAATCTTGGTTGTTATGAGTGTCAAAAAGTACTTTTTTTCCATCCTTTTTATCCTCTCTCCCATTGTTGCTTTGTGGGCTCAGGGTGAGTCGGATCAAGATGTTCAAGGGATAAATAAACAGTCCTGTGAGTCTGAATATGTGTATGAAGGGCAAGGTTCGACCATGCATTTCTATGAGATGTTTGTCTCGCTTGAACCTGTACCGAAATACTATGAACAAACCTTTTTCTTGAATCGGTTATTTAAGACTGAGGGATTCTATTTTCAGGTATTTGAGGAGGAGAATCTTGTTTCATTTATCGTTTCGAAGGCACTATTTTCTCAACTTCCGGTGGCATTGGTGCACGAATACTTTGAGGAAGCACACGCCAATCAACGTGCCCTCTCTCTGGAAGAGCGTGATGATTATTTGTCCATGTACAAGATCATTACGCCCGGCAAGGATTGGACCAAGGTGGAGGGGTATCGGGAGATCCTTTTTGCCCCTACTACGGAAAATGGAACCTGTGAAGATGCGCTTCCTTTTTGTACAGGAACAAACTATACGTTTCCTGCCGGTGTGGGATCGGGAAGTGGTCAGTCAGGTCCTTGTTATGATTGTCTTCAAACGACCCCCAACCCGGCGTGGTATTATATGAAGATTGGCGATCCTGGGAATATTATCATTTACATGTATAGTACTCCTTCCTACGACATTGATTTTTGTTGTTGGGGACCTTTTGATAATCCTTATGACGCCTGTTCTCAGCTTACCTGTGATAAAGTGGTGGATTGTAGTTATTCTGCTGCTGCTACGGAGACTTGTGATATCTACAATGGCCAGACCGATGATTATTATATTCTTTTGATTACCAATTATAGCAACCAGTCTTGTAACATTAATTTCTCTCAAACGGGAGGGAATGGAACCACAAACTGTGATATCCTTCCTCCTGAAGCTAGTAGTAATAGCCCCGTTTGTATCGGTGATGATATTGAGCTTTATGCGGCATCGCAGAATGGGGCCTCTTACCTTTGGGAAGGTCCGGCAGGGTTTAGTTCTAACGAGCAGAATCCTATTATAGAAAATGCGACACAGGCTAATGCCGGAGCTTATACGCTTACCATTTCACAGGCTTCCGGAAGTAGCGATACCACCATTATTGTTTACGTGAAAGAGCATCCCACGGCCAACATGTATGGTAATGCGGAGATTTGCGAGGGGGATGAGACCTACCTGTTTTTTGACCTGACCGGTGATTCTCCTTGGGATATCTTATATACGGATGGGGAGGAGGTGTATGAAGAGACGACCTTCCTGAACCAATACTCGGTGGCGGTATCGCCGGTGGTTAGTACCAGCTATACGTTGCTGGATGTGAGGGATGAGTTTTGTTATGCTGAAGAGTTGACGGGGGGAGCGGAGATTACCATTCATCCGGAGATAGAGACGATGAACCTGGAGACTGTTTGTAATGAGGAGTACACGCACTATACGGTCTCTTTTTTAATTACAGGAGGAGATCAGGGATCCTATGAAGTTACGCCTCCAGGGAACATTACGCCGGGGCCAACGGCGGTCTTTACCAGTAACCCTATTCCTGAGGGAACCCCCTTTGAATTCTCCATTGTCGATAGTTTTGATTGTGATCCTACCGTGGTTAGTGGGGTTAAAGATTGTGATTGTCCGGCTTATGGCGAGATTATGGGTCAGGATACCCTCTGTAGCGGCGAGAGTGCCGATATCGTGGTAGATCTTCAAGGAGAGGCCCCATGGTCTATCCGATATACGGTGAATGGGGGCGATCCTGTGACCATAGAGAATATTATGGAGACACCGTACCATTTGATAGTGACACCCTATGAGACCTCTGAATATAACCTCACCTATGTGGGAGATGAATTTTGTGATGGTACGGCAGTGGGAAGTGCCACTATTTATGTCCATCCTCAACCTGTATCGCACTACTCGTCAGAAGGAATTTGTGAAGCGGAAGAGACCCTCTTCTTTAATGAGGCAACCATTCCTAACCCGGGAAATATTGTCTCCTATTGGTGGGATTTTGACGATAATGGTGCCACAAGTAGTGAGGAGAACCCTGCCTATATCTTCTCTTCCAATGGTGACTTTGAGGTCTCTTTGACAGTTACTAGTAATGAGGGGTGTACGGATGTTTATACCGAAACGGTCTCCATTGCGGATCTTGTGGAGGTGGATTCCGGTGAGGATCAGTTGATTACTTATGGAACCTCCACCTTGTTGGAAGCTACCGTATCGGGAGGGAGTGGTGATTTTGCCTACCATTGGGAGCCCTCTGATTTGGTTGTTAATCCAGAATCTCCTACAACAGAGACGTTTAATCTTTATAATGAATCTCGATTTACACTGGATGTGACGGATAATGTTTCGGGCTGTGCAGGAAGTTCTGCCATGTGGGTTAATCTTGATGGTTATCCATTGTCGGCAGCTCCTTCAGCTAACCCTCCTCAGGCGTGTTATGGCAAGGGGATTCAACTCTTCTGTAATCCCCAGGGGGGAACAGAATCTTACAGTTATCTTTGGGTATCCGATCAGGGACATCGCTATGAGGTGGCTAACCCCGCTGTGGAATCCCTTACCGAATCCACGACCTTTACCGTTACGGTGGATGATGGATTTAATGAGTTTGAGGCTTCGGTTTTTGTTCCTGTCAATCCGAATCCTGAGATTGATGCTGGTGACGATCTTTCCATTGATTATGGCTATATCGCCTCATTGAATTGTGAGGTGTTGGGCGGGGGAAGTAACTTTAGCTTCTATTGGACGCCTGACGATAAGGTGAATAACCCCTATATGCAAAATCCGGAAACGGTGAACTTAGAGACAAGTACCAACTTTAATGTCACAGTGAATAATGAATTCGGATGTACTACAGAAGATCACGTGTATGTGGAGGTTGTTGGAGGACCATTGTCGGCCTCTCCTTATATAGAAGATGACGTGATTTGTCGTTACGATACTATAACCCTTTATAGCGGCGCCGGAGGAGGTGGAGGAGGCTACACCTACCAGTGGAGTGTCTCTCCCGGTAATTGGACCTCCACGGATGCAACACCCACGTTCCCCACCACTGATTATGGGAATTATACCTTCACCGTGGTGGTTTCGGATGCCTATAACAGCATTTCCGGTGATATAGTGATTCCTGTTCACGCCCTTCCGGAGGTAGATCTTTCCGCAGAATTTGATTCCATTGTAGCCCCCCATGTGGTTGCGGTGTGTGTGTATGACTCTGTATTGTTGGATGCAAAAAATACAGGAGATGCCGAGTATCTCTGGAGTACGGGTGAGGTAAGCCAGGAAATCATGGTGGGAACTACGGGAATAGGTGGTGATAGTCAGTATTATAGTGTATTGTTGACCAATAAGAATACGGGGTGTCAATATACGGCGGATGTGACCATTATTTACTCTTTTGCTATGTGTGGGTACTTCGTTGAAGAGCTTAACGGACAGCAACTGGAGGTGGAGATATACCCCAATCCTGCAACGGATCGTTTTACCCTCTCCATTAAGGGGGTTACTGAGGAGACTCAGGTGGTTATTACGGACTTGGAGGGGCGGAATTACCTCTACCGTGCTACCATTGCACCGAATACTGACCTCTTTGAGGAGGTGGTTGAGATGGTTAATTTCCCGCCCGGTATCTATTTTATGACCCTTAAATCAGGAGGGGCAACACATACACAGAAGATCATAAAAACGGTTGAATAATAGATAATAAAATAAATATGAGAAGGTTAATTTTCGTATCTCTCTCTCTTATAGTATCCTTGATAAGTGTTGCTCAAAAAGAGACTAATAATTGGCTCTTTGCGACGAATACCGGTTTGAATTTTAATACCAATCCCCCTACGGTGATTAACAATGCACCCATCTCCTTTTCCTTTGGCTCCTCTTGCTATAGTGATGAAGATGGGGTATTGGTGTTGGCTACGGATGGTAATAATGTGTGGAATGGTTCGGGGGGCGTGCTGACGAATGGATTGAACATAGGAGGAGATGCCGGATGTAGCCAGTCTTCTTTGGTGGTTCCCGATCCCAGTAGACCGAACTCCTTCTATCTGTTTGCCGTGGATAAATTGAGTGTAGTGCCGGGGCAAGAAAGCCGCTGCTTTACTTACTCTCGTGCTGATATGAATGGGGATCAAGGAAATGGGGTGATCTCCGAGAAGGGAACCTTATTGATTGAAGAGACCCCTGAATATGTGACAGGAGTTAAGCATGCCAATGGTACCGATTATTGGGTTATCGCTCACGGCCTTGGTGATAATCGCTTCTATGTGTATCGGATTACTAAAGAGGATGGCCTTCTTTCCGGTAGTCCGCACATTAATGAGGTTGGAGCCGTACATAATGGGGTGATAAATACCCAAGGGGTCTTGAAGGTCTCTCCTGATGGACAATACCTTGCCAGTACACAGATTGATGGAGTGGTGGAAATCTTCTCCTTCGATAGGGAGACGGGAGATATGCAGTTGATTGATTCTGAGAATGTCGAAGATGCTTATGGGGCTGAGTTTGATGCCGACTCCAGGTTCCTCTATGTCTCCACCAGTCCGGGGTTTGGGAGTGGAAACCAAAAGTCTCGGATCCTTCAGTACGATTTGAGTTTGTCTCTTCCGCTATCAACACCCCCTTATGTGGTTCATGAAATGGTAAAAGATACGGTCTTTGCCTCTTTACAACTTGCTTTAGACCGTAAGATCTATTGTGCCAATTTTGTGAACCTTCTGGACCGTGGGCAGTTCATTTCTGTGATTCAGAACCCTTCCCGCCGGGGAGCATCATGCAACTATAATTATCGGAATGACTCCTATGATCCGTGGATTAATTTGGGAGGAAAGAAGATGATTGCGGGGTTGCCTAACTTTGTGACTAGTTTTCTGGATATTCCATTTTTTACCTACGACAGTATCTGTTTTGGTAACGATGTGACTTTTGATGTGGTGAATAAGACCAATATCGATTCGTATGCCTGGAACTTTGGTGATCCCAATTCGGGGAATAATGTGGCCACAGGAGCCAATCCTGTCCATCGTTTCTCCGAGTCGGGAACCTACGATGTTTCTGTGACGGTTACCTTTAATGGAACCCCCTTTACGTATACAGAGAAAGTGGTGGTGAATCCCCTGCCTATTATCGATTTTCCTCCGGGAGATCTTTACTTATATCCGGGTTCGGTATCCCTGTTGGAAGTGGATGATATCTACGCCTTTTATCTCTGGCAAGATGGCGCCACCTCCCATGAGTATTTGGTGACCCAGCCGGGAACCTATACGGTAAGGGTTACAGATTCCCTTGGTTGTTGGGATCATAAGAGTATTGACGTGTTGTTAGCCGATATCTATTTCCCCAATGCCTTTACCCCCAATGGTGATGGTATAAATGATGAATTTGGTCCAAAGGGAGCTAGCAGTGGCTTGTTTAATCTGCGGATGTATATCTATAACCGTATGGGGCAGCGGATGTATAAATCGCCGGTGTTGCCGACCTTGGGAAGTAGTAATAACGGTTCTTTCGCCTGGGATGGAACCGTGGGAGGGAAGGAGCAACCTGCAGGGACTTATGTCTGGACTATCTTGTTCGATATTGAACGAGAACGAGGGGTGATGGAGACACAAAAGTACACGGGGAGTGTAACCCTATTACGGTAAATGACCGGATGCTCTCTTTCAGAGAGAAGTCGCAGTGTTTTTTCTTTCTTTATTGCTTTTTTGTGGAGAATAGTGTACATTAGTGGGCTGACTTTTGGTTTATCTAATAATGTTTTGTCGCCATGCAAAGAATCAGTCTCTCTCTCTTTTGGGCTCTCGTCGTTTTATCGCTAATCTGTTGGCCACGGGGCTCTTTTTCTCAAGTCCCAACGACTCAAGATTGTCTTGGAGCTATTCCTGTTTGCCAGGAGTCTTATACGCAGACCAACGTTTATAGTGGCTACGGCTCCTTCCTGGAAATCCCTAGCGTGGGGTCGTGCCCCAATAATTGCATGGATGGGGAGAAAAACAGTGTGTGGTACATCATTACCGTGCAGAGCTCGGGGATGATGAGTTTTGAGATAGATCCCATCGTTCAATCGGATGATTATGATTGGGGGGTCTATAACATTACCGAGGCGGAGTGTGGTGATATTTATGGAGATCCCTCACTGCAAGTGGCTTGTAATGCGGCGGGAGGTGCCGGTTATCAAGGGAATACGGGAGCGTGGTCGGCCATGGGAGGGAACTCCGCGTGTGAAGGAGGAGGTAATACCAATAAATGGTGCCTCGACGTTCCGGTGTCGGAGGGTGAAACATATGTGGTTTGTGTGAGCAACTGGACGCAGTCTAATGAGGGGTATACCATCGACTTTAGCCCCTCTACGGCTAATATTTATGATAACGTGAAACCCTATATTAGTTGGGTGCAGGAGTCTTTTGGATGTGTGGGTGAGACTGAAGTGTTTTTTGAGTTCTCGGAGTTTGTGCTTTGTGAGACGGTAGACCCCTCCGATTTTATCCTGTTAGACCCCAATGGTAATGCGTTGACGATTCTCGATGTAATAGGAGAGGCCTGCGAAGATGGTGGTTCTCAAGAGGTGAGTTTCAAGTTGGTGTTGGATCCCGCTACTCCGGTTATTGAGAGTGGAATGCATAGCCTGGTAATTAATGGCCCCATCTCAGATCTTTGTAGTAATTATGCTGGTTTTGAGGGTTTTGATTTTATGGTTGTTACCGATGCCCCTTATGTGAATTTTGATGGACTTCCGGCCAACCTTTGTATTACTGATGACCCCAAGGAGCTTGTCTCCAACAGGGATCAAGGGGTTTTCTCCATTGATCCGGATTGTGGAGATTGTTTGCAAGACCATGGAGATGGTACGGCTACCCTATTCCCCACATTAATGGATGAGGGATGGCATGGGGTCTCTTTCTATTACGATGATGGGGTCTGTGATAATGATACTACTCAGTTTGTAGTGGCGAACTCTGTTCCCGGAATTTTTGATCTCTCAGAAGGCGGTACCTTTTGCGAGGGAGAAGAGGGGATCGAAATTATCCTTTATGGAACAGAAAATATGGTATTATATGACCTGAAACGTGATGGTGTCTATTTGGAGTCACGGATTGGAGATGGAGGCCCTTTGAGTTTTAACTATTGGGATGTTCCTGGAACCTATACGGTAGAGGCCTCCTCCTTTTGTGGGGTCTCCGTGATGAATGGGAGCTGTGTGATAGAAGTGTTGGCAACGCCGGCCATCTTTGATGTCACTCTTACGCAGGTGTATTGTGAGAATCTTTCCGGTGGGGAGATCTCATTGACCGATAGTGAGCCGGGCGTGACCTATGAGTTGCTCCTTGAAGGGAACTCGCTCTCTCCTCCCGTTACCGTATTGGGCGTCGGGGGACAGCTCCCTTTTCCCCGGCAATCTGTTGAAGGGGTCTATACCGTTTATGCAGGTAGTGGCGATTGCGGAAAGTTGATGAATGGTGCAGTGACACTTTCAAAAGAACCCGTTCCCGTGGTTGACTTTGTGTATGAAGGGGTATGTCAAGGCGATCCTACTGTATTCACTAATCAGAGTACCATCTCCTCGGGTGCAATTGCCTCTTACTTGTGGACGTTTAATGATAATGGGGCGACCTCCTCGGAGGAGAACCCTACCCATACCTTTTCCAATTTTGGCTCTTACGAGGTGGAATTGGTGGCCTGTTCCGCTTTGGGTTGTATGGAAGTTGAAAAGAAACAGGTGCATATTGTGGAGCAGATAGAGGCCGATGCCGGCGAAGACCAAGTGATCCCCTATGGTACCTCTACCACGCTCTCAGGAGAGGCCACCGGAGGAGATGCCTTGACTTTTCATTGGGAACCGGAGGAGTTTGTAACTGATCCTACGGCCATGGTTACCACCACCACCAATTTGTATGAAGAGTGTACGTTTGTTTTTAGAGCCGACGACTCCGGAAGTGAGTGCTATGCCGAGTCATCGGTGGATATCTCCCTGGAGGGGGGTCCTCTGCGTGCAGACCCTGAGGCTACAGCTGAATATGTCTGTGAAGGGGAGGGGATTACGCTTTTTGCCCGGCCCGCCGGAGGTGCCGGTACCTACACCTATCAATGGAGTTCCGATCCTTCCGGCTTCTCTTCGGTCATTGAGAATCCCTCCATCGCCTCGTTGTCTGTGCCTACCACCTTTACCGTGGTGGTTTATGATGGTTTTAATGAGGTTACAGAATCTGTTTTTGTGGATGTTAAAGCCAATGTGAGTGTTGAGGCCGGAGAGGATCAGAATATTCCCTACCAATATGCCACACAGTTGGCGTGTGAGCCTCATGGCGAGTCGTTAACCTATCAATGGTCTCCGGAGGCTTCCATCGATGGGAGTAGCACCATCTATAACCCTATGACTACCGCCCTGACCGAGAATACCGTTTTCCATGTGGAGGTGACCAATGTGTGGGGCTGCTCGGGAGAGGATAATGTGCAGGTGTCGGTAACGGGAGGCCCGCTGACGACCAGTGCTTATGCCAGCGATTCCAGCTTGTGTCAACACGATACCATCTTCCTGTTTGCCAGTGCCTCCGGAGGAGGACAGCCTTGGTCTTATCAGTGGACCGTCACTCCCGGAGCATGGACTTCTACCGAGGAGAATCCGGTTTTTTATGCCGATCAGGTGGGAGATTTTACCTTTCATCTTCAGTTGAGCGATCAACAGAATACGGTGGAGGCAGAGGTGAACGTGGTGGTGAACCCCTCTCCGGTGGTGGATCTTATGGCCGCTTCTTTTGACTCCATTGTGGATCCCGCAGCGCATATCGTCGCCGTCTGTGTTTCCGATTCGGTGCTTCTGAATGCGGCAAACCCCGGCTTCTCCTATATCTGGAGTACCGGAGAAACTGATTCTGCCATTGTGGTGGGAACCACCGGGATCGGTGGCTCCACACAGCGCTATTATGTGGAGGTGTTGAACAATGCCACAGGCTGTGTGGCCAGTGATACCATCTATGTGGTTTACTCCTTTGCCATGTGTAGCTATGGGGTGAATGACCTGGAGGATAACTTCTCCGAGGTGAAGATCTATCCTAACCCGGTGCGGGATAAGTTGACGATCTCCGTGAAAGGAGTGCAGGAGGAGACGGTGGTTTATATGACCGACCTTCAGGGGAAAACAACGTATTATAGAGCCTCTATTCCCGGGAAAACAGCCGAGTGGAAACACAACGTTGACCTCTCCGTGCTACCCCCCGGAACCTACCTGTTGGTCTTCTCTTCCAAGGAAGGCCTTCGGATGGAGAAACTGATAAAGGGACACCCTTAGCGTTGCTATTTCTTCGCATTTGCGGCTATCTCATATTTTCTTAACTGAACTTTCGCAGGTTGAATAGTGCCGCCCCCATCTCCGAAACCCCGTAGGGGTGACACTTCTTTTGCTATTGGTGATGAGTAATGTTTGTCCATAAAGTCGTGATTTTGAGTAGCGTCTGTATAGAACATTTGGGTTCGAAGCTTGCGAAGATTGAAATAGGGGGGCTGAAATAAATGAAATTGTATTGCGCAAAGCCGAAATAACCATCTGGAAGAGAAGCATCACAAAGAGGCCGAACGTTATAAATGAACTCTGATTCCTTTCATCGAAGAACAGCATCACTATCATCATAAGCTATCCCGATCTCTCTCCATATTGAAAACCTCCTTAATGTTTCATGGGGGCGTTTCCTTTTGTATCTTTGTCTCCATGGCTCACAAAGATCATTACATAACGATTGCCCTGGAGCTCAACCTCCGGGCAAAGCAAGTGTTGAATACCATGGCACTCCTGGATGAGGGGGCTACGGTTCCTTTCATTGCCCGTTACCGGAAGGAGATGACGGGAAGCCTTGACGAGGTGGCTATCACCGCCATTCGCAACCGTGCGATGCAACTCAGGGAGTTGGACAAACGAAGAGAGGCCATTCTGGGGTTGTTGGAACAACAGGGAAACCTGTCAGAATCCCTGAAGGAAAAGATCCTAGAAGCAGAATCCCTGGCGGTGTTGGAAGATTGTTACCTGCCCTATCGCCCCAAACGAAGGACAAGAGCCTCCATGGCACGTGAGCGAGGGCTTGAACCCTTGGCCAAAATGCTGATGAAGCAGTCTCCCGGCGATGTGCATAGCCGGGCGGAGCGTTTTGTCAACCCGGAGAAGGGGGTTACCTGCGTGGAGGAGGCCCTGAAGGGAGCCTCGGATATCGTGGCAGAGTGGGTGTCAGAACACCCCTACACCCGAAAGAGGGTACGGAAGCTGTTTGAAAAAGAGGCGACCATCGCCGCATCTGCTGTGAAGGATAAAGCCATTGAAGGAGAAAAGTATGCGACCTATTTTTCCCATGAAGAGCGCCTTGCTAAGGCCCCTTCACACCGTATCCTTGCCATGTTTAGAGGCGAGAAGGAGGGGTTCCTGAAGCTGACGATTCGTCCCAACGAGGCCAAGGCTCTAACCCTTCTTCGCCCCATTTGGGTGAAAAATAGCAGTGAGGCGGCATCGCAGGTGTATGGGGCGGTGAAGGATGCTTATAAGCGTTTACTGGCTCCCTCCATCGAAACGGAGATCCGGGCCGCCGCCAAAGAGAAGGCCGATGGGAAAGCCATTGGCGTATTTGCCGATAACCTACGCCAGCTTTTGATGGCGCCTCCTTTGGGAGGAAAACGTGTGTTGGCCATCGACCCCGGGTTTAGAACCGGCTGTAAGGTGGTTTGCCTGGATAAAAACGGCAACCTATTGCATAATGAGACCATCTATCCCCACCCTCCGGAGAGTGCTGTTAAACAGTCCATCAACAAGCTGGTGAACTTGGTGGATACCTACGAGGTGGAAGCCATTGCTATCGGAAATGGTACCGCCGGAAGGGAGACGGAGTCTTTTGTGAAACGGATTCGTTTCAGTAAGCCGTTGATGGCGGTAGTTGTGAACGAGAGTGGCGCCTCTGTCTATTCTGCTTCGAAAATTGCACGGGAAGAGTTTCCGGAGTACGATGTGACCGTGAGAGGGGCCGTCTCCATTGGAAGACGGCTGATGGATCCCCTGGCTGAACTGGTGAAGATTGATCCCAAATCCATCGGTGTGGGTCAGTATCAGCACGATGTGAATCAAGGGGCTCTGCAACAGCGTTTGGATGATGTGGTGGTGAGCTGTGTCAATCGTGTGGGGGTGGAGGTGAATACCAGTAGTAAGCATCTGTTAACCTATATTTCCGGTTTGGGCCCTGCCCTGGCTCAGCGTGTGATCGATTACCGTACGGAACATGGTCCCTTTACGTCACGGGAAGAACTGAAGAAGATTCCCCGCTTTGGGGCTAAGGCCTTTGAACAGTCTGCAGGGTTTTTACGCATAAGAAATGCGGCCAACCCACTGGATGAAAGTGCGGTGCATCCTGAAAGTTACTATGTGGTAGAGAAGTTCGCCCGAAAGTTAGGATGTGACGTTCGCGAGCTGGTGGGACGTAAGGGGCTGGAGGAACTCCTCGATTTGAACGAGTTTGTGGATGATAAGGTGGGATTGCCGACCCTAAAGGATATGGTTTCCGAGCTTTCCAAGCCCGGAAGAGATCCCCGGCAGGCGGTGAAGGTCTTTGAGTTCGATCCCAACGTGCGCCGTATGGAAGACCTTGTGCCGGGAATGGAGTTGCCGGGTATTGTGACCAACATAACAGCCTTTGGTGCCTTTGTGGATGTGGGGGTTCATCAGGATGGATTGGTGCACCTTAGCCAGATGGCCAACCGCTACGTGTCCGATCCCAATGATGTTGTACGCTTGAATCAGCATGTGAGGGTGCGGGTTCTTGAGGTTGACCTGCGAAGAAAAAGAATTCAACTCTCCATGAAGGAGGTGCCGCCTCAAAAACAGGAATAACGGCTAAAATAGAGTCCATCTATAAAGTCTGACTTCTTCGTTACGCTTGTCTTCAAAAATAGTGCAAACCGAATGCAAAAGTAAGCTTGCTTATATTTTGCTGAGGTGCAGCCTATTTTATGTAAAATGGTCATTTACCCTAGTAAACTCACCTATTTCAGCCTTCGCAAGCCTCGAATTCGAACTCTCTAGACAGCCTCTTTTCAAAACGCTGACTTTATGGACAGACACTAAAATAGAGGATGCATAATGACATGTTTAGAACTTCCTGTTATCTTTGTGCCCTGAGAGGTATCTGCAAGAAAAGTATTATCTTAGCAAACAAGTTGGTATTTTCTTGTGGAGACTACCTATAGATTATCATTTTATGAGAAGCATATCAATAAATCGGATTATACTGTTGGCCTTGGTTTTGTCTATCTTTTCCCTTAAGGGAGGGGCTCAGATCATTCAGGGTACCTTGATTTTTGGAGGGAACCTTTCGCAAGTGGATGGTGACGAGGTTTTTGGATATAACCATTTGGGACTTAATGTGGGAGCTGCAGCCATTGTCCCTTTTGGGGAAAATTGGTCGGTGAGCCTGGAGGCTCTCTATTCGCAGAAGGGGGCCCACAGAAGAGCACAGAACCCCGGTAAGGTGTTGGATGGTTTCTATGATTACGACTTGCATTATGCGGAGATTCCGGTGTTGTTGCATTACACCGACAAGGATGTATTAACCTTTGGAGCCGGGTTTAGTTATAATCGCCTGATTGATTACAAGGAGGTAGATCGTCGTACGGGGGCTCTTGAGCATGTGGCCTACGAATCGGAACCCTCCTCGCACGATGTGCAGTTTCTTGCTGATCTGCGCTTTCGGTTGTATAAGCAGTTGAAGATGGATCTGCGTTATGCCTACTCCCTGCTTCCTTTTCGTCAGGCAGACTTCTACTGGAGAGATGTGGATGTTCCCGAGCATCGTAAGCAGTATAACAATGTGATGACCGTGCGTTTGATGTGGGTGATCAATGAACGGCAGTCGAGGAAGATACAGAGAGAGACCGAAATATATAATGACCTTGAATAGCTTTCGGATGGCTGTTTGTAAAAAAATATATCGTTTTGGCGTTTTGTGCTCCGGTTTTTCCCTTCCGCTGTGGCAGGCGGAGGTGATCACTCACTTGATGAATGATGGTCATGAGCCGGTGGTTTTAATCATTGAGGATAGGCCTCCCTCTCCCCCTGTTTCATCCAGGGAAAAATGGCGTCGTTACACGGGAAAGAATGCCCTGTATAACCTGTTTGAACGTTTTGTGATGGAGGTGCCCGGGAAGTCGCCCGTGGAGATGCACGAAACACTGCGAAACGCGGAGGTGATCAGGGTCGTTCCGGAGAAGCGTGGTTCCAGCCATTTTTTTAGGGAGGAAGATATTGCCAGGATAAAGATGTGTGCTCCGGACTTTTTGCTTCGATTTGGTTTCAATATCTTGCGTGGTGCGATCCTTGAAGTGGCTCCTCTGGGGATCTGGTCGTATCATCACGATGATGAGATGGAGTACCGGGGTGGTCCTCCGGCCTTTTGGGAGATCTTCCACGGCGATGCAGTGACGGGGGTCATCCTGCAACGTATCACCGAGCGCCTTGACGGAGGGATCATCCTAAAGAAGGGTTATTTTAAGACTACCGATCATAGTTATTCCGGGAATTTAGACCGTGTGTTGCACAGGGCAGTGGCGTGGCCGGCTCAGGTTTGCCGTCAGTTGAAGGAGGGCGCTATGACCTTTCCGGAGGAGCCCTCTCCCTCGCGTGCGCCCCTCTATAAACGTCCGGGGAATGGTCAAATGTTGCGTTTCCTGATGCTGAAGGCACGAAATAAGTGTGCTTTCCACTACGAAGATCTCTTCGAGGCCGAACGGTGGAACATCCTTCTTCTGAAAAGGGAGCAGTGGGGGGTGACGGAGCTCTCCGGAACACGCATGCCCCTGCCCACCGCCCCCAAACACCACTTCTATGCAGACCCCTTTATGGTGAGAGAGGGTGATACGCTCCATATTCTTTTCGAGGATTACGATCATCAGAAGGGGAGGGGGGATATTGGTTATTGGGCCTATGATATTCATAGCGGCCGTATTGTGCGGGAGACCATTGCTCTAAGACTGGATAGCCACCTTTCCTATCCCTTTATGATTGCTCATGAACAACGGATTTATTGCTTGCCGGAGACCTCTCAGTTGGGAACGGTACGGCTCTACGAACTTGACCGCTCCTCCGGGAACTTGATCTTTAGGAGTGTCTTGCTTGATTTCCCGGGAGTGGATCCTACACTCTTTTTCCATGAGGGAACTTGGTGGCTCTTCTGTACCCATAGCGAGGCCGCCAATGAAGAGCTTTACCTCTTCTACGCCTCTACCATTGACGGATATTATGCTCCCCATAAGGGAAACCCCATAAAGACGGATATTCGTGGAGCTCGTCCCGCGGGGAAGATCTTTCAAAAGGATGGCCGCATATATCGTCCGGGACAGGTTAACCCTGTTACTTACGGTGGTGGTATTGCTTTCTTTGAAATCACTTCATTGACCCCCAATTCATACAAAGAAGAGCTTATCTCTGCGGTTGTTCCGGGTAAGGAACGAGGATTTACCAAGGGGATCCATACCTGGTGTGAGGAGGAGGGCTATTTGATTGCCGATGGCAAAGAGTATGGGGTGGACCGCTACCACTTTCGTTCGCGGCTGAAACAAAAAATAGGACGATAACTTAGGGTGGGATGATCAAGAAAATTATAACTACCGCTGGGGCAAGATTACTGATCTCTTTGCTGAGCCTTTCGTTGGTACTTGTTTATGGCCGTACTCTTGGACCGGAGGGGGCCGGAACCGTGGGGCTTTTTGTATTGGGAATCACCATGGTGTTGTTGGTGAGTAATTTTGTTTCCGGGGGGGCGCTGGTCTACCTTGTTCCACGAGAGAAACCCTTTCTTCTGTTTGTGGCAGCCTATTTCTGGGGATTTTTTTCCTCCGCCTCTGTCTCCTACCTTCTGGATTATCTCTCCCTAATCCCTGAGGGGATGCTTCATCACCTACTTCTTTTATCCATGCTCTTTGCCTGGCATACGGCCAACCTCAACATATTGTTGGGGAAGGAACGGGTGACTGCATTTAACATTGCCTCCGTGTTTCAGGTGGGGGTGCTTTTTGTGGCCTTCCTCTATTTTGTCTATGGAAAGCAGCAGGCCACCGTGATCTCCTATGTGTATGCCCTCTATCTCTCCTATGGGAGTGCCTTTGTGATGAGCTTGCTGATGGTTTCGCGTGAGTTGCGGTATGTGGATCTTTCGGAGATGGGAGATGTGGTGATAAAAATCTTTCGTTACGGAACCTTTGTTCAGTTTGCCAATATGTTGCAACTAATGAATTATCGCCTTGGCTATTATCTTATTGAATCCTTTCTTGGGAAGGCCCGCTTGGGTGTTTTCCAGATTGGCAACCAGTTTAGCGAAGGGGTTTGGATTGTGGGGAAGAGCCTGGCTCTGGTTCAGTATGCGCGTATTGCCAACGAGGATAATGCGGCCTATGCCAAGAAGCTCTCCATCCGCTTTTTGAAGATTACTGTGATGCTTACCTTGATGATGCTTGCCGTTTTATGGATCCTTCCCGAGTCCTTTTACCTGTGGATTTTAACGGCTAAATATGTGGGTATAAAGCGTGTGATATGGGCCCTGTCACCCGGTATTGTGGCCATTGCTGCCAATGTGATTCTTAGCCACTTTTTTAGTGGTACAGGTAGGCATCACCACAACGCCATCAGCTCTGGAATAGGGTTGGTTTTTACCCTCTCTTTGGGTTTTATTTTGATCCCCTCCATCGGGATTGTGGGGGCGGGAATTACCGCCTCTATCTCCTATACGGCTACCACGCTCTATCAAATGATTCTCTTCGCACGAATCACAAAGTTAACGTTTGCAGATCTCTTTATTACACGGGAGGATATCCGTTTTCTGATGAAAACATTACGTTCGTTTGAGTGATGGTTTTGACCTTTCCTTTTTTTAATGCCTAACTACAAAAAAGGTGTCGCTCCTTCGGAGCTGTAAAGGTGCTTTGTTTGGCGTTGTGACAAACCTATCCCTCCCTCCGGGGCTTACCGGCTGTTGGCTTTTAGCTGTTAGCTTGGGTTAATGGCAACGTTCACAAAAAGTTATCACCCAACTTCGGTCTTCGGTCTTCTGACTTCCGTCCCTATAATCATTCCATTACCATATCGCCGCATTATCACATTTGAAACAAAATAATCACTAATTCCT
>PDWI01000552.1_pt1 | contig 70159 bp, 57 predicted proteins | sample 1430891 | NCBI WGS metagenome assembly PDWI01 (sample SAMN01162508, study PRJNA174530) | Oral metagenome, whole genome shotgun sequencing project. | biome: Marine environment; feature: Marine mammal; material: Swab sample of the gingival sulcus; isolation source: swab sample of gingival sulcus...
CATGTTGAACGTTGCCGGTGGGGCGACCTGGGTGTCCCTGCATCATGGTGGTGGTGTCGGTATGGGTTATTCGCAACACTCCGGTATGGTGATTGTCGCCGATGGTACCGATGCGGCCGAAAAACGCCTTGCCCGCGTATTGGTCAATGATTGTGGCTCAGGGGTGATGCGGCACGCCGATGCCGGTTACGAGCTGGCGATTAAAACCGCGCAGGAATACGGGTTAAATTTGCCGATGATAAAATAACGGCATCTGTTCACGCCCCTGTGAGCAGTCTGCGCCTCCAGGAACAGTCTGCCCACGAGGGCGTATACCGGGCCCACCCCCACCCCACCCCACCCTTTTTTGTCAAGGGGCATAATAATAAATGGCACAGGGAACAACCAATGAAAACGCTATCTGTTTCACCAAGAGAGTTAACCTTTGAACAACTGCGCGAAGTGTACGACAAGCCGGTAAAAATCATCCTCGATGACCAGGCTTACCAGCAAATTGAGCAAAGCCGGCAAGCGGTAAAGGCGATTGTCGCCGAACATAAAAGTGCTTACGGTATCAACACCGGTTTTGGACTGCTGGCCAGAACGCGTATCGACGATGACGAACTGGAGTTATTGCAACACAACCTGATTGTTTCGCATTCGGTCGGCACCGGCAAGCGTTTACCGGACGGCGTGGTACGTCTGGTCTTGCTGACCAAACTGGCCAGTCTTGCCCAGGGGGTGTCGGGTGTTCGACGCGTGATCGTTGACGGTTTGCTGAATTTGATCAACCACAATATTATTCCGCATATCCCCGAAAAAGGCTCGGTTGGTGCATCGGGCGATCTGGCTCCGCTATCGCATATGACGCTGACCTTGCTGGGCGAGGGGGTTTGTTACGTCGATGGCCAGCAATTGCCAGCCAGAGAAGCGCTGAAAAACGCCGGGTTATCCCCCATCACTCTGGCAGCCAAAGAAGGCCTGGCACTAATTAACGGCACACAGGTTGCCACTGCACTGGCCTTGCGCGCCTATTTTCACGCCTGTGATTTGCTGGCATCGGCGACAATTACCGGTTCGCTATCCATTGATGCAGCAAAGGGTTCATCGGCCCCCTTTGACCCGCGCATCCATGCGGTGCGCGGACACCACGGGCAAATTCAGATTGCGCAGGCCCACCGCAACCTGATTGAGGGCAGTGAAATCATCGAGTCCCATCGCCACGGTGATTGCGATAAAGTCCAGGATCCCTATTGTTTGCGCTGTCAGCCACAGGTGATGGGGGCATGCCTGGATATGATCAACCAGGCTGGTAAAACCCTGTTAATCGAAGCCAACGCAGTGACCGATAACCCGCTGATTTTTGACGATGGAGAAATGCCGGTCGCCCTGTCAGGCGGGAACTTCCACGCCGAGCCGGTCGCCTTTGCTGCTGACACCCTGGCGCTGGCGATTGCCGAAATCGGCTCGATGTCCGAACGTCGGGTGGCCCTGCTTATCGATGCGAATCTATCAGGGTTACCGCCATTTCTGGTCAACAACCCCGGGGTCAATTCGGGCTTTATGGTTGCTCATGTCACCGCAGCCGCACTGGTTTCGGAAAACAAGGGCATTGCCCACCCGTCGAGCGTGGACAGCATTCCCACCTCTGCCAACCAGGAAGACCACGTTTCTATGGCCACCCACGGAGCGAGGAGACTGTTCGATATGATACAAAACACGGCAACCGTTGTCGGTATCGAATTGTTGGCCGCAGCCCAGGGCATTGATTTTCATCAGGGCCTGTCAACCTCGCGACTTTTGTCCACCGCTCATCAAAAATTGCGTAGCCGGGTGGAGTTTTATGACAGGGACCGCTACCTTGCCCCCGACATCGAGGCAGCCAAACAACTGGTTTTATCCGGCGAGCTGAATGACCACTGGACGGATCTGCGTGCCGAGTGGTTTCTGTAATCGTGCGGCCTGCCGGGCGTACCAATGAGAATGGCAATAGAGACAGAGTGATAATAAAAAATGAACCACACCCGATACCATCCATTCAATCCAGACCTGTATAGTGGCCGGGATGAGCCATTTGAAAGTGACAGGGCATGTTATTGGCATGAACTGATGCACACTTACACCGATCAGAAAATCGGACTGGTCGGCTTTGCCTGTGATCAGGGTGTGCGGCGTAACCAGGGCCGGGTCGGGGCAAAAACTGCTCCCGATCTGATTCGTCAGGCTTTGGCCAGACTACCCTGTTCGGTGGCCTTGCTGGATCACTATGGCACCGATAGAACTGCGGCACTGGCGAGGCTGATTGGTGATGCCGGTTCCATCGAGTGTGTGGATAACGATCAATGGCAGGCAAACGCACTGGAAGCGACGCAACAGGCCTATGCCGATACAATCACGACCGTACTCGATCGAGGTGGCCTCGCCATTGGTCTGGGCGGTGGCCACGCCATCGCTTACGCCAGCTTTTTGGGGCTTTGGCAAAGCCTGAGCGATGCCGACAAGGCCGGCCAGCGCATCGGGGTGGTCAATTTTGACGCCCATCTGGATATTCGGCAATCGGATGTCGCTACCTCCGGCACACCCTTTCGGCAGATTGCCGAACATTTGCAGGCCAGCCACCGCCCCTTTCATTACCTGTGCATCGGGGTCAGTGAATACAGCAACACGGCGGCACTGTTTGACCGTGCGGAAACCCTGGGCATTCAGATGATTAGCGATAATGACTGCTACCGGCAGCCGTTTGAGCGAATTGCCCAAACACTCGACGCCTTTGGCCAGCAAGTGGACATCCTCTATCTGACCATCGATATGGATTGTTTTGCCGCCGGACTGGTACCGGGCGTCAGTGCCACTGCAGCGAAAGGATTGACCCTGGATTTTGTCGAACGCTGTATCGACCGCCTGATGGCGACCGGCAAGGTCAAGGTCGCCGATCTTGCCGAAATCAACCCCGGGTTTGATCGTGATGGTATCAGTAGCAAGGTCGCGGCAAGGCTGCTGGCTGACATTGGCAATCACCATCTTTTACAGGAAATTACAGTATGAATGGACAAACTGGCGACAACCCCTTCGCTGACCGGCAGAACACATTCCCTGACCAACTGGACAAACTGATCATCAATGCCAGTATCGCAACCTTTAGCGAAGACTCCGGTTATCGACCGGGCAGCGACAGGCACAATGAATACGGCAGTATCGAGCACGCAGCCATCGCTATTCACGATGGTAAGATTGTCTGGCTGGGCACCAGTGACCAGGCTGCCGAGGCAATCCGTTCAGGTCGGCATGCCGGTGCAGAAGTCCTGGACATTCAGCAACAATGGATCACACCGGGCCTGATCGATTGTCATACTCATCTGGTCTATGGCGGCAATCGCAGTAATGAATTCGAAGCCCGGTTAAAAGGGGCAACCTATACCGAAATTGCCCAGGCTGGCGGTGGAATTTTGGCCACGGTACAAGCCACTCGACATGCCGATGAAACCGAATTATACCGGCAAAGTGAAAAACGCCTGCAAGCCTTGCTGGCAGAAGGCGTAACCAGTGTCGAAATCAAATCGGGGTACGGGCTGGATCTGGCCAGCGAAGAAAAAATGCTGCGAGTTGCCCGAAAACTGGGCGAAGATTATGGCATCACGGTGAAAAAAACCTGTCTGGCCGCACACGCCCTGCCGCCCGAATACCAGGACAATGCGGATGCCTATATCGACAAGGTCTGTGAGTGGCTACCGATTTTATACGAAAAAGGGCTGGTCGATGCTGTCGATGGTTTTATCGAAGCCATTGCTTTCGATCTGGCACAAATCACCAGGGTTTTTGCTACCGCCAAAGCACTGGGCATCCCGGTCAAGCTGCATTCGGAACAGTTGACCAATATGGGTGGAAGTCGGCTGGTCAGCGAGTATCGAGGGCTATCCAGTGATCATTTGGAACAGTTGCAGGAAGAGGATATCGAGCAAATGGCAAAAAGTGATACGGTTGCCGTATTGCTGCCCGGCGCATTTTATATGTTGCGAGATGAAACCGTGCCACCGATTTCCCTATTGCGCAAACACCGTGTGCCAATGGCGGTAGCCACAGACTGTAACCCCGGCACCTCACCGGTGACCTCGTTATTGTTGATGATGAATATGGCCTGTACCCTGTTTGATTTAACGCCTGAAGAGGCACTCGCCGGCACCACCCGTAACGGTGCCAAAGCCCTGGGTATGACAAACAAGGGGCAAATCAGCGTCGGTATGGATGCCGACCTGGCAGTTTGGGATATCGAGCGCCCGGCTGACCTGAGCTACCTGGTCGGTTTGAATCCGTTGACCAGAACCATAATAAATGGCCGGTAAATCAGTGTCCGTGAGGCTTCTGCCAATAGCAGGGCAAACTCAGAATAAATGACGGCAGAGCGACATGTTCTGCCGCTCCACCGAAACCCTTGTCTACCCTGTCCGGCAGGGTATGTTGAACACCAAGGCTACAGAACCATCGCTGCAATCCACCCGCCCGCGATCAGCGGAAGATTGAAGTGTATAAAGGTGGGAACCACCGTATCCCACATATGATCATGCTGACCGTCGGCGTTGAGACCGGCGGTTGGCCCAAGGGTGGAGTCCGAGGCCGGAGAACCGGCATCACCCAGGGCACCGGCAGTTCCGATCAGCGCCACCGTGGCCAGGGGCGAAAAGCCGAAGCCGAGGCACAGTGGCACATAGATAACGGCAATGATTGGAACCGTTGAAAATGACGAACCGATACCCATGGTAATCAATAGCCCGACCAAAAGCATCATAAAGGCGGCAAGCCCTTTGCTGTCACCGATTAACGCGGACGAGGATTCGACCAGCGCCGGAACTTCACCGGTCTGGTTCATCACTGCCGAGAAACCTTGTGCGGTAACCATAATAAAGCCGATCAGCGCCATCATTCGCAGGCCCAGCACAAACACACCATCAACCTCGTTCCACTTGTAGGCACCGGTAAAACTGAGTATCGCGAACCCGATCAGACCGGATAGAATCATTGATCCGGAGTACAGCTGTACACCCAGTACCACAAAGATGGCCACTACGCTAAGCACGATCTGGAATGGCTTGAACTCACGCCCTTCCGGCTCTCTGTCACCCTGTGCGGCTACCGCTCGTAATTTGTACTCACGGGGTTTGCGATAGCTGAATCCAATCGCAATCAGCAATCCCAGGAACATAAATAGCGCAGGAATTGACATGGCCATGGGTATTGACGCGGCATCGACCGAAAATCCGAGATCCGCACCGGCGAGATTGATGTTTTCAGCCAGCACGTTTTGTTGATAGACGGCACCAAACCCTACCGGAAACAGCATATAGGCCAGAATCAAACCGCAAGTCAGTGCGCAGGCAGCGGCGCGGCGATCCAGTTTCAGCATATCCATGACGGCCATTAGTGGCGGCACCAGAATCGGGATAAAGGCGATGTGGACGGGAACCAGGGTTTCAGCCAGGCTCGCACAGATTAAAAATGCGCTGTACAGCACCAGTTGGGCAAAAAGAACACTGGATTCACTGCCTTTGGCACCCACCACGGAGACGATTTTTTCCCCAAGAAAATGGGTGATCCCCGAGCGTGACAATGCCACCGCAAAGGCACCCAGCAAACCATAGGACAGAGCGATTGTCGCACCGTTGCCGAGACCACCTTCAAACAGGGTTACAATTTCGGTGATGCTCAGGCCGGCATTCATGCCGCCGACGAAGGTCGCGATAATCAGCGCCAGAATCACCGGTACTCGCATCAGACTCAGGCCCATCATAACGATGACCGCCAATACGATTGAGTTCATACTCGTTCTCCTCATTAGTCATAATTTGTTTTTTTTATTCTACCGGTCGCCTCTGGAGGTTCCCGACCAGTGATTCTTCTTTTTGGTCTTCTCCTTACGGGTGTGATGTCTCTACCGTTGTGCATTGCGACACAGCAACGAGAGGAATGCCCGGACAGCTTACAGCCTGTGGCAGCTGAAAATTCACCTCATCCTAGCAGGAGCACGGGTGTTTGGGAAGTGTGGCGCACGGCATTTCAGGAAACAGGCAGTGATCCCCCCGCCACCATAATTGTCGGGCGGTACCTGGCAGGCATTCAGGATTTTATCATTTCATCGATTTGCTTGATGGCATCGCCGGTTTTGGCAGCGAGATTGCGCACTTCGTCGGCAACGACGGAGAAGCCGCGACCATGTTCTCCGGCGCGGGCGGCTTCGATGGCGGCATTGAGTGCCAGCAGATTGGTTTGCTGGGATATCTCGTCAATGGTTTTGACGATGCCGGCAATCTGGCTGATGTTGTCTTGAATGCGTGCGTTATTGACTTTTTCCAATTCGCGTAATTTCTCGCCTTGCTTCGAGGCGTTAATATTGCTGATTACACCAACGGTGCGGATGGCCTGGCCCTGGGGGTTACGCCTGGTTTGGCAACGACCGCGAAACCAGGCGTAGTCAGTCTGGCCTTTGATTTGAAGGCGAAGTTCCATATCAAAATCGACACCCTGGTCAATATGTTTGCCAAATTGTTCTTTGAACACTTCTTTATCATCCCTGTGCATTCGACTTACAAGAGCGTTAAGAGAGTTCTCCAGCTTCTCGGTAGCGGGCTCACCCAGCAATATCTTAAAGCGATCGGAGTACCAAAACCGGTTATTTGCCGATTGCAGTTGGCCGTTGTCAAACCTGATATCCCAGATTCCGTCACTAATGATGTTACTGGACAGTTCAAAGCGGTCACTGGTGTTTTCCAGGTCTTGCCTATTGATGACTTCTTCGTGAATGTCGGTTAGCGAACCTGCAATCAACAGGGGCTTGCCGTCAGCATCCCGTTTGATCAAACCGTCGGCCTTGAACCAGCGATAACTGCCGCCTTTGAGTCGCAAACGATAGGTCGGTTGGTAGGCGGTCTGGTTGGTTTTGTCTTCAAGGGCCCGGCTAAACAGGGCGAATGTCGGGGTACTGTCGTCCGGGTGTAACCTGGAACCCCAGCTGTCCAGCACATTGGGAAAATCCTGTTCGTTGTGATAACCCAGCATTTGTCTGAAATTGTTAGACCAGATAAAGGGGGTATCGCCGGTAATCCTGCCCGTTTCGGGGTATTCCATGTACCAAAGACCGTCCTGAGAGGTGGCCATCATCAACTCGTCTCGCTCGGCGCGTTGCTGTGCAGCTTTTTCAATGCGACCCTTCGGCATCAAGCTGTCTGATCGTTGCGTTCAGATCACCAAGCTGTTGCCGATGCTGGCGGATGAGTGTTTGCAGTCGAGATGCAAAGGGTTGCAACGCTTTGACGGGGATGTCCACACCATAGTGCTGGCCATCGCTGCGAAGAAGGTGTTCCAGGTTGGCTATGGTTTCTTCCAGTTGTTTTTTTGGAATGCCGAACATAGGGAGCCTCATTTGGGTCGTTGGTCTGTTATCGGTGGGTCAGGTTTTACCTCAAGTATAGTCAGGGCTGATCAGCATTGCTAACCGGGTTATTTTAGGGAGGATGAGTCTGGAGGCCGGAATGACGGCCTCCATTTTCGTTTGATTTGCCAATATATCCGGGCGACTTTGCAGATTGCCCGGATATATTGGCAGGTTGGCAGGTATGGATCGATCAGGTGAAGAACACGAAAGTTCCAACCACAATCAAAATGATGATGCCACCCTGTATTTTGGCTGCGCCATAGGGAGTCATATCAACAGGGCTTGGAACAGATTTTTTGGTCATATCCCTTTCCATCGGCCAGCGTTTGCCAATATACAGCATGATGCAAATATTAAGCACGAACAGGATAAACATCACATGCAGGAAGTGCGGATATTCGGCACCCACCAATGGCTTGATAACAAACTGGCTCAGAATATAGAGCCCCACGCCTGACGCCAAAGCGATTTTCGCCGCAATGGGTGATGCCGTGCGAGAGAAAATACCGACCAGAATAATGGTCAAAATGGGAATACTGTAACAACCATTTACTTCCTGAAGGTAGCCGAACAAGCCTTGTGGTGCATTGGCGATAAAGGGAGCGATGGTCATCGAAGCAATGGCCAACACAATACCAAACTTCTTGCCAGCGGAAACCACCTGTTCATCCGACGCACCTTTGGCGAAGTATTGTCGATAAATATCGACACCAAAGAGGGTAACCGAGCTGTTCAGTGCCGAGTTAAACGAACTCAAAATTGCGCCAAACAAAACAGCAGCAAAAAAACCGCGAGCCCACAATGGCAGAACCGCGTTGACCAGTTCAGGATACGCCTGGTCGGCAACGTCCAGGCCACCTTCGAAGAGGTGATAGGCGATAATACCGGGCAATACGACGATCGCCGGGCCAAAGATTTTGAGTACGGCAGCCAGGAGCAGACCTTTTTGCCCTTCCTTCAGGTTCTTTGCCCCCAAAGCTCGCTGGATAATGGCCTGATTCGTGCCCCAGTAGAACAATTGAACCAGCATCATCCCGGTTAAAATGGTAGCGAAAGGAACGGAAGAATCCGACGAACCAATGGAATCAAATTTCTCCGGATTTTCTGAGTAAAGCGTCGAAATACCGTCCATGATACTGCCATCACCAATCGCAGCCAAACCAAACAATGGCACCAGCAAGCCACCGGCGAACAAACCGACCGCGTTAATCGTATCGGATACCGCAACCGCCTTGAGTCCACCGAAAATCGCATAGATCGAACCGATAATACCGATAGCCCAAACTGTCAGCCATAAGGCTTTTGTGTCTGAAACTCCCAACAGTGCGGGTACATCAAACATGGTTGACAGTGCCAGGGCACCGGAATACAGAACTATCGGTAGCAATACGACAACATAACCGGATAAAAACAGAATCGAGGTCACAGTCTTGGTTTGCGCATCATAGCGTTCTTCGAGAAAACTCGGGATTGTGCTGATTCCTGTATTCAGATAGCGAGGTAAGAGTACCAGTGCCGTTACCACCATAGCGATTGCCGCCAGGGTTTCCCAGGCCATGACAAGAATACCTTCAGAATAGGCTTGCCCGGTCAGGCCAACGATTTGTTCCGTAGACAGGTTGGTTAACAACAAAGAGCCGGCAATCACCGGTGCGGTTAACGATCTTCCTCCCAGAAAATAACCATCGGAATGCTCTTCATCTGTCCCTCTGGTCATGTAATAAGATATCACGGCAACCATAGCCGTGAAGCCGACAAAACTCAAAACACCAAATACGCCCATAGTGATTTCTTCTTCTAATTGGATTGATAGTGGATTTCAGTTTGTTTGTGCAAGGCACTCAGTTTGTTTGTGCAAGGCACAAAGCAAGTGTCCACGCTATCCTGGAGTGAAGTCAAGCCTGTTTAGCAATTACTGCTTATAAAAATCGCTGCAGACGATCTTTCGTGGCTTCCACGCCGGCCGGGGGGGGGGGGGGGGGGTATCTGGCGGGTTGCGCAGAAAGGATTCCGTTGCCTCTGCGGTGAGGGGTTTGCTGTAGAGGTATCCCTGAATATACTGACAGCCGATGGAACGCAAGTATTTTATCTGCGCCGGGGTTTCAATACCTTCTGAAATAACATTGAGATTGAGACATTTCGACAGGGCGAGGATACCCCTGATCAAATCCCGGGCGCTGCTGCTGGTTTCAATTTCACGGATAAAGGAGCGATCTATTTTCAGGAAATCAACCTGAATATTCCGAAACCGGCTCAAGCCGGCGTAGCCGGTACCGAAATCATCAATTGCTATGCTGACCCCGATTCTCCTGAGCTGCTGCACCACCACCCCGAGATCGACGACGTTATCTTCAAACAGGGTTTCCGTAATTTCAATTTCAAGCACTTCGGGGTCGAGGCCGGTGTCGGCCAGGATCTGTTTCACGTCCGAAACAAAATCAGGATGGCAAAATTGCTTGATGGAGACATTGACCGCAATGCGCGGCAAGAACAGCCCCTGGTCTATCCACATCCTGGCCTGGGCACAGGCCGCTCGCAACACCCAGGCTCCCACCTCGATGATCAGACCGAGTTCTTCCGCTATTGGAATAAAGTCAAACGGTGACACCTGTCCAAGGGTGGGGTTGTGCCAGCGTAACAGTGCTTCCAGACCGCTGATTTTGCCGGATTCCAGCTCCATTTGGGGTTGGTAGTGAAGAAAAAACTCGTTTCGGGCAGGCGCATTTCGCAATGCATTTTCCACGGCCAACCGCTTCACGGCTCGCGTATTCATGGATTCCTGGTAGTAGGCGATGGTGTTCTTGCCGGTTCGCTTGGCAGTGTACATGGCCATATCCGCGTTTTTCAGCAGGTCTTCGCTGGTTTCTCCATCCTGGGGGCAAATGGCAATACCAATACTCAGCGAAGCCTGAATCTGGTGCCCACCCAGCATAAACGGCTCGACAACGGTATCGGTGATGCGCTGTGCCACGCCCGCGCAGACACGCTCTGATGTGATGTTTGGCAGTACGACGATAAACTCATCACCGCCAAGCCTGGCTGCGACCCATCGACCAACGATGTCCGAGGCACGCAGACAGGAAACAATCTTTTCGGCAATGATTTTCAGCAACTTGTCACCAAAACCGTGCCCCAGAGAATCATTGAACCGCTTGAAATTATCCACATCGATAAACAGCAGGGCCACCTGTGACTGATTCGCTTTGGCATGTTTCAACGCGCTGGCAAGCCGCTCTGACAGCATGGTTCTGTTTGGCAGGCCGGTCAACCTGTCATAGAACGCAAGTTGATGCAAGCGCCCTTTCGCATCTTTGGCGAGTTGCCATTTGCGGGTTAATGCATGCACCATTTGCAGCACTTCCATGTTGTCAAACGGTTTTTTGAGAACCAGCAAATTGTCCGTTTCACCCAGAATATCGCGTATCTCCTGCCACGAATAATCTGCATAGGCCGTGCAGAATACGACTTGCAATTCCGGGTCTTTTTGCCAAAGCCTCTGAATGGTTTCTACGCCGTCTATTCCGGGAGGCATGCGGCTATCCACAAAGGCCAGGGTATATGGCTGACCGTCTGCCAGCGCCTGCTCAACCATGGCCACCCCTTCCAGGCCCTGAGTCGCACAATCGAGCCTGAAATCTGACGCTTCGCTCTTTGCCTTTTCAGTACCGAAAAGTACCGCTTCCAGATCGTCCAGATCAGACTCTTCGTTCGATTCCCTGATCAGAATTTTGGCAAAATCCTGATGAATGGCCTGATTGTCATCGATGATGAGAATACGGTAGGAATGGTTGTTTTCGGCATCCGTCATGCGTTCTCTCCGGAACGAACAGGTACTTCCAGGGTAAAGGTGGCACCACATCCCGGGCCGTCGCTGGCGACGCCAATTTCGCCTCCCAGGGTACGGGCAGCCAGTGCCCCGCTGTGCAAGCCAAAACCGTGGCCTTTTTTACGCGTGGTAAAACCGTGCTGAAAGATACGATCCATATTTTCCGGCAGGATGCCTACGCCGGTATCCTGCACCTGAAAAGCCACCCGATCCGGAGCGGGACTGAACACACGCAAAGTCACCTTTTTTTCAGGGCCGTCACTTTCCGAACAAGCGTATTTGGCATTGGTAATGAAGTTCAGCAAAATCTGCATGATGGTATGCTTGTCTGCAACGATGGCAGGGGCTTCCTGATAGTCACGGACAACGTCAACCTGATGCCGGGCCATTCCTCCCTTGTTCAAGGTCAGTGCATCTTCCATCAGTTCTTGAGGGTCGATGGTTTCAACCACTCCGAGAACGCGCCCGTAGGTTTGCTGCATACTGACAATTTCCTTGATATGATCAATTTTCCGGCGCAACGCTTCGACTTCATCCGCTATTTGCCTGTGCTCTTTTTGCAGCGCTGCCGCCAGTGTGTCCAGATAGGCCGGGATCTGTTTGCCACGCGAGTCTTCTGTCAGGAAACGGGCGAGGCCACCCTCGGGATTCTTCAGGAGTTCCGCGACCTTGCTGACATTGCCGATCCGGGACTGACGCACCTGTTCCCAAACCAGATTGCTGGAGACGTTAACGCTGTTCAATACATTGCCAACGTTATGGAGCACGCCCGTTGCCACTTCAGCCATGCCGGCAGCACGGGACATTTCAAGCAGTGAACTCTGGGTTTCTGCCAACTCACGCATAGCCTGCTCTTTGGCCGTTACCTGATCCCGGAGTTCCCTGGTTCGTTTTTCAACCCGCTCTTCCAGCGTGGCGTTGGCCTCCAGCAAGGATTGCTGAGCCTGCTGCAGGCCTATGGCTGTACCCAGCATATCTGCGATGGCACAGATGCTGTCCTGCCCGCTTTCAAGCCAGACGCGTTCGCGAATACAATCATCCAGGCCAATGAAGCCCCACCATTCTTTTCCTACCATAATTGGCACAAGGATAACGGAACAGATTCCCAAGGGTTCCACTATGGCCCGGGTTTCATCACTCATCTCGGATAACAGCATGGAGACGGCCTCGTTCTGACCAAGCCGGGAGAGTATTTCTTCACCCAAACCGGTTACCGCGTAGGGCAGATTTTGCAACTCGGGATTGGCCATCTGGGAAGTGGTGTTTTCGGCCACCCATTCACAACGCCGGGACATACATAGTTGACCCTTGTCGTTTCTGGTGTTTTCAAAGACATAAACCCTGGAGGCATTAATCGACTGCCCCATTTTTTCCAGGACGGGCGAGATAGCGGCCTGCCAATCCACGCCTTGCAGAAAATGTTGGGCGGCATAGCGGACACTGTCTATAATCATTTCTCGATACAGCAGTCCTTCGGTCATATCATTGACCGAGTCAGCCAAACTGCCGATCTCATCCTTGCGGGAGCTTTCCGCACGCACATTGAGGTTTCCATTGGCAATCTGGTAGACAATATTACGCAGCCGGGTAATCGGTTTCACCAACTGACGAGCATAGCCCAGACAAAGTAACAGGCTGATAACCGCACAACTCAGGCTCAACAGGAAGGTCTGATGATAGAAGTGTTGCAGACGCTGATTATAATTATCGAGGCTCAAGCCAATATGAAGCCATCCCCATTTGACACCGGAATATTCAAATTTGGCACCCGGGTACTCGATCGGGTGGGCATGATGAAAAACCGGTCTGTCCAGAATGGGCGTGGTATCGATGGCACTGGCATAGTGTAGCGCCTCGGGAACCCAGAACTTATCGATGGTTTTCTCGATCTCCCACCCGTTGCGCCGAATGATCAAGACAAAATCATTCCCTTTTACGATAACCAGGAATTCCAGGTCGGAATCACCTTCCAGCAAAGCCCGGCTGGTTTTGACCAGGCTGGAAACATCCTCTGAAATCACTTCTCTTTCGATGGCATGATGCACGGAAGCTTCCAGACTTCGGCTCTTGGATTCCATATCCTCAAAAAATATGGCTTTTTGCTGGGGAATGATAACGACAACAAAAATTGCCAGAGTACCAATAGACACCAGCCAGGAAATCAGCGCAATGCGGAAACCTATGCCGGAAGAAATCGGAATTTTATTCGAGTTTTTCATAGCGACCTTCTTCACTACGGGCTTCTTTTTTACCACAACATCTTCTTGCCACCACGGGGCCAGAGGAATGCGTTAGAGGAATACATGCCAGAAATGGTCTTGCCAAACATAGAAGATACCTCTGCCCCTTTCCATCAGCATAGACCGGGTTTCCGGATTCGCCAGTATTTACAGCGACAATTGCTCCTGCAGACTCGCCAATGGCAAGATGGCCGGAATATTGATGCTTCGCGAGCAAAGCCTCTTGTCACCTCCTGTCAATGGGTGTTTTAATCAGGCTTGCCGGGAAACTGGAAGAGTTTGACGGGATGGAATACGGTGAGCCAACAGCCGCTTCGGACCGTTGCTGTCTTTCTGTCGTTACTGACTTTCTGTCGTTACTGACTTTCTCGAATCAGGAGTCGGGAATCGGAACGGTGCAACCTGTCGGCTGCCGCCCCCTTACTGTGCCATCAGCTGTATAATCAGCTTCCTGCTCTCATCATCGCATTGCCTGAATCGTCTGAGCAACTCAAGCTCGTCTTCTGTCGGGATCAGCTTGTCAATTTCATATTGAAGAAAATCCAGGCTTCTGGATAAATCCGCTTCTTCGACAAACCTCAAGCCCGGTAACTCCAACTGAAAGTTGGCTTCGTCTTCCGGGACAGTTAACAGTTCATCCAGAGAAACACTCGCAGACAGGCACAGGTCGATCACATTGTCCAAATCAGGGTAACTTCTCTGTTCATCGGAGGTGTTTTCCCATGCGTTGACAACATCGACATCGACACCCACCAACCGGGCGATATCTTCACAGGAGAACCCTTTGTCATGGCGCAATCGAGACAGTTTTTTGTTAAATCCGGAAAGATATTTCATTACTATTCAGTCTGGTTAATCGGCAACGTGATCATTTTCAGGATTGTTTCGGCAGGGCAGGCTCTATGTGCACTTTATATCCTCACGTGCACTTTCATATCCTCACGTGCACATTTATCCTCAAGTACACTTTTATCTTTCTGTTCAATCCTGAAGTGTACAGAAAGACCTCCCCGCTCACAACAGGGATAGCGGCCTGCGCCCCGACTCCCGACAACCGGTAAACCGGCCTGTCAGTTTTGAATATATTTCCGGCTCAGCTGCATGGCCAGCGCACTCAGCCCGATTAACAATACCCCCATTAGAATCAGCCCGTACGCGCTCGACAGTACCCCCTGAAAATAATAGCCGATAAATGAAATCATCGACAACACGCTGACAAACAACAGTGTCCGGCTTCGCACTACGGTGGCCAGGTACATGATACCGGCAGAAAAACCCAAAAACAGAATTTCGAAAACGCTGTGTTCAATCAGATCAAACACGCCGGACAGAAAAAAAATCGAACCAACCAGATACCAGAATGGCGTAATGGCCTTGTGTATCGACTTGTCTATTACATAGGAGAGACACATCAGAGAAAGACCCGAAGCCATAAAGATCAGATTTCCCTCAATATCAATAATGTCACAGAAAGTACCGAAACCCGCCGCGCCAAAAAAAAGCGAGGTAAAAAGCAATACCGTGTATTCCCTGCGAGCCAGAAAAATGAAAAACTGCTGAATAAACATCACCACACACACAAAGAGTATGGCGTGCTCGGCCTTGCCATAGTCAGAATACTCGGCAAGCATGACCAGAATACCCATTGGCTGAAGCAAGGCAGAAACCAGCAACAAAGGCGTGGTCACCCTGGCAAAGCGCACATCCGTCATTGTCGTCAGAGCGAACAGAAAAACAGCGAACCCTGCCCCCAGAGTCACCAGAACCCGGGTCGCCGGGTTAAAGTCGTCCCACAATACACCGATAAACAACCCGACACCGGCCAGGACGAAAATACTCCCGAGAAACGCCAGCACCCTGGCAAGCACACCAGAGCTTCGAGCAGCCGGGTCTGGCGATGTCGAGCCCGTCAGAGCCTGTGCAATATCATCTATCCCCAGATTATGGCGTTTGGCAATATCGACGATATCGGCCAACGCATCTTCCCTGCCTGTCATACTGCCGGTCACGATGATTTCCTCTCTGAGACAACCCAGCCGATAAAGGACAGGTTATCGCTATAGTAATAACCTGTTTGCACTGCAACCGGGGGAAGCTCGAAACTGGAGCCTTCTTTGCTGAGAATATAGCCATATCGCCGCCCCATACCAAAAATTTCCCCTAACAGCCCACTGCTACTCCGGCGCCCATAATAATCAAACTGAAACCCGTCTGGCGAAATCAAATTGGAGGAAAAAGACAGATTCTGAAGTTTCCTTACCGGGAAGGTCACGCTTTTTTTCAGCTCTTCCAGGTTATCCGGCAAATCATAAGGCACTTCTTCAAATCGCTGCTCGTCCGCCCTGTAAAGAAACAGACTGGCGCGCTGGCGAAAGCGAAAGTCTTCAACCCCCTCCCTTTTCGGTGTCACACGCCCCGTTACCACACCTTCCCTGACCTCAAAACCCACATGGTAGTCACGAACAATCTGGTTGTCATACCGATAACCCACCAGTAAAAAATCATACTGCGGAGGGGGGAACATCGCCTTCGGGACAGCCGACAGGATCAAAAAGCCGATAACAAGCAGAACAGGGAGCACAATCCCTGCGATCAGAACCAGATTGTCCTTCAGGAAATTACCCTTCAGGAAACTGCCCTTTACGGAATTGCCCTTCATAAAAGTACCCCTCACCAATTTGTTCGCAACTCAATCTCAAACAGACTGTCGGGTGGCACCCTGCACCCGGAAAACACCAGGCAAAACGAACAGGCCCCGCCCCGATCACTCACCTTCGGCCAATTCAAAAAGATATCGCCGCTCTTTCTGCAGCGCTTTCTCTTTTTTCGCATCAAAATTATCCAGAATAAACCCGGCCACTCTGGGCTGGATTTCTTCTCTGAACCGGCGACCGCTGAACACACCGTAATGGCCAACGCCCGGCTGGATGTAGTCCTGTTGTCTGGATTGCGGAATATTGCAGCACAGTGTATGTGCTGCCTGGGTCTGGCCAATGCCGGAAATATCGTCGTTTTCACCTTCCACTGTCATCAGGCCGACTTCGGTGATCAATTCCGGTTTGACCAGTTTTCCCCTGTGATAAAACTTGCCATCAGGCAGTTTGTGTTCCTGGAACACATCCTTGATGGTTTGCAGATAAAACTCTGCCGGGAGATCGAGAACAGCCAGGTACTCGTCGTAAAATTCCTTGTGTTTTGCCGTGCTATCCCGGTCACCTTCGACCAGGTGATTGAAATAATCCTTGTGAGCCTGTATGTGGCGGTCACTGTTCATGGTAATAAAGCCGCCCAGTTGCAGAAAACCGGGGTAGACCTTTCTCAACACACCCTTATGAGGCAGGGGAACCGAATAGATCATATTTTTTTTGAACCACTTGTAGCTGTTCTTCCTGGCCAGTTCGTTGGGAACCGTCGGCGACAGCCGGGTATCTATCGGTGAACCCATAATGGTCATGGTTGCCGGTAACGAGGTTGACCGGTTTTCCGACATGACTGAAACCGCCGCCAGTACGGCTGGCCCCGGCTGGCACACGGCGACAATATGTACGCCCGGCCCAAGGGCAAGCAGCATCTCGATCAGGTAATCAATATAGTCGTTCAGATCAAACTTGCCAGCGGTGACCGGAACATCCCTTGCGTCAGTCCATTCAGTCACAAAGACTTCGTGGTCAGGCAGAAAAGCCTCCACAGTTCCCCGTAACAGGGTTGCATAGTGCCCGGATAACGGCGCAACAATCAAAACACGAGGTTGGCCGGAGGTGCTTCTGCGTTTGTCTGCCAGTTTGATGTCGCGCCTGAAGTGAACCAGACGGGCGAACGGTTTCTCCCAGACCACATGCCCGGTAACCGAAACCGTTTTACCCAGATACCGGGTTTCAGGCAGTTTCCACTCGGGTTTGTCATAGCGTTTGGTGACGCGCTCAAACAGGGACAACCCGGCTGACAGGCGCTTTCCCACAAAGGTATGAGACAAGGGGTTTATTTTGGCCCGGTTGGCCTGTTTCACCAGTTTGGCGACTTTCCTTGCGGGAGAAAAGATGGCGTGGCTCAGTTCATAGGCGTGATAAAGCATTGGTATTTTACCTGATTGACAATGATGAAAAGTATCTCGTTATTTTTGGCTATTCATCTGATTTTCAGCCATAAATACTCACAGTTATGCAAACCCGCCATGATCGAACCGGCAAGCGCAACGGCTACAACATAACCCAAATAATTCGAACTAACAATTATTATTGCTGCATAACAGCAAAAAGTCATTGACTCATCCAGGTCCAGGACTATAATGAAATGAGAGGCATGCTGCATGGCAGCACAACGGCCTGACAGTTAACCTGCCTGTTTTTTTGATAAAAGCCGGATTAAACGGAGAATCAGCCATAATGAACACGACTGGCCATACGTTTACTCCCGGAAGCTTGTCCAAAGGCATATTGAGTAGATGCAACCCCCCCTTTACCACTCGTGACTGGTGGTATTCACGGCCCTCTGACTGGATCATGGCCGTTTTTTTTCATGCCATTTTTTCCTGAAAGGATAGAAAAACCGATACACTCCGTTCATCCAAAATAAATTGGATACCACAATAAATCGAATATATGTACTGGAGCCAACATCCATGATCGGAAATATGATGAATTCACCGCTTTTGGTGAGCGATATAATCAAGTCATCCGCAGAGCGCTACCCGGAGCAAAGCATCGTCAGCCGGGTTGGTGAGCACACCATCCACCGCTACTCGTATCAGGACGCTTACAAAAGAACCTGCAAACTGGCCAATGCGCTGGCCGATCTCGGCGTCAGCACCGGGGATCGCGTTGCCACACTGGCCTGGAATAATTACCGACACCTGGAGTTGTATTACGCAATCGGAGGATCGGGCGCAGTCGTTCATACGCTGAATGCACGCCTGTTCACCGAGCAAATTGCATGGATTGCCAACCATGCGGAAGACAAACTGATATTCGTCGACCCCGACCTTGTTCACCTGCTCGAAGAAGTGAAGGATGAGCTGACCACTGTGGAAGCCATTATCATCAACTGCAACGAAGATGAAATGCCGGACACATCACTGCCCCATGTTCTCAACTATGAAACACTGATAAAAAATCAGCCCGATACATTTGCCTGGCCCACGCTGGATGAGAACACGGCCTGCGGCCTGTGTTACACATCAGGTACAACCGGCAATCCCAAAGGCGTGCTGTACAGTAACCGGTCAACCGTACTGCACGCGATGATGAGCGGAAGCTCCCAATACCTCAAACTTGATGAAGCCAGCTCGGTCATGCCCGTTGTGCCCATGTATCACGTCTGCGCCTGGGGTATCCCCTACTCCGGCCTGCTTTATGGCAGCAAACTGGTATTTCCCGGCCCCCGGCTTGATGGAGAGGCGTTACAGGAACTGATCGGGCAGGAAAGGGTTGACAAGGCCTATGGCGTACCTACTGTCTGGCTGAACTTGCACAATTATCTGCAGGAATCCGGCAAAAAAATCCCGTCACTGAAAACCGTTGGTGTGGGTGGTTCTGCGTCCCCGGTCGCCCTGGTGGAAACCTGGGCAAAAACTTACGGTGTCTACTGGATGGGCATCTGGGGCATGACGGAAACCAGCCCGCTTGCCACGGCAGCCATTGAAACCGATGCCATCAAGGCTCTGCCGAAAGAACAGAGATTCAAAATTCAGGCGAGTGCCGGCAAGCCGATGTTCGGCATCGAAATAGAGATTTTTGATACCGACAACAAACCGGTTGCCCATGACGGGGTCACCACTGGCACACTGAAAGCAAGGGGCCCCTGGGTGCTTTCCGGTTACTTCAAGGGAGAAGGTGCAGACAAGTTTGAAGATGGCTGGTTCAACACAGGCGACGTGGCTGTAATCAACCCCGAGGGGTATTTGAAAATCGTTGACCGAAGCAAGGATGTCATTAAATCAGGCGGTGAGTGGATCAGCTCCGTCGATCTTGAAAACGCGGCACTGCATGACCCCACAGTAAACGAAGCCTGCGTCATTGGCGTCGCCCACCCCAAATGGGACGAGCGCCCGGTCATGCTTGTTACCCTGAGAGACGAACGCAGATTCAGCGAAGAAGCCCTGATGAATATTCTCAAGGAGAAAGTGGCAAAATGGTGGCTTCCCGACAAGGTGATTGTGGTTGACTCACTGCCCCATACCGGAACGGGCAAACTTCGCAAGGTTGACCTGAGACATGACTATGCGGATATATTGCAATAGGCCAGGAGGCTGACTTCAGCACCCCCCCTGCAACGATAAATGCCTCACAGTCACATCCCGGTGGCCTCGCCAGCGGGAGCCAAGTGCCTGGTGGCATTTCTTCAGCCAGATTCTATCGTTGGCCTTGCTCTTTGTATGGTAAAGGTTCACCTTGCCCATGATACCCGGCTCGCTGCAATACACAGTCTTTCCCTGCACTTTCAGCAAGTTGACCACTCTGGTTGCAATGGCCTCGCCTGAATCAATCAGGCTGACCCGGGATTTGCCACGCTCGGACACCGATTCTTCCAGGCTGGCCCTGAGAAGCGGAAAGTGTGTACAACCCAGTACGATGCAATCTGTATCGGCATCCAGGGCGAAGATGTTGTCGATGTGATAGTCAATAATGGATTGATTTAATGCTTCCCCTTGCAGGTAGTCTTCTGAAAGCTGAACCAGGTCTGACGCGGCCACGCGAGTCACACGGCAGTCCCTGGCAAAATCAGAGATTAAACGGTCAATATAGGGGCGACGAATGGTGGCGGGGGTGGCCAGCAGGCAGATACTTTTGGTTCTGGAAGCCATTGCCGCCGGTTTTATTGCAGGCACCACACCTACCACGGGTATCGACAGTTTACTGCGAAGCCCTGGCAAAACAATGGTGCTGGCAGTGTTGCAGGCGACAACAAGCAAGTCGGGGGAATTGTGCTCAAAGTGACTCGACAGTTCATCCACCACGCGCATCAGAACCTGTTCATCACCGAGATGGCCATAAGGCAGGAGTGCATCGTCCGCATAATAGCTGAAATGACAGAAGCCGATACTGTCAAGCAGGCATTGCAGTATCGACAGCCCCCCGGAGCCGGAATCAAATATCGCTATGTGGGGCTGCCCTAACGTCAAGAATACAATCCTGCGAGTCTTTTAGCTGTACCTGGCCTTGCCCCGGAAATAGCGTATTCCCAAAACAATCACTGTCAGGAGGAAGGGCACCAGAAGAATATTGATCAGTTTGAGGTTACTTCCGAGTTTTTCAATATCCTGGTCAAGTTGGTGCTGAACATCGCGCAGATCCTTGCGGATTTTGAGTTTTTCCTTTTGAAACTCGACAAGGGTTTTCTCCTGCTCCGGAGATAACAGGCTTTGCTCTTCCACCCCCCTGTTTCCTTCCAGTTCAGCCAGTTTCTTCTCGGTTTGCCGAAGCCGCTCTTGCAGTTCTCGCTGTTGCTCCAGGAATTTTTCTTCCGCCTGCAATCGAATCGATTCCACTTTGGTGAAAGGACGGGAAAAGCGGCCCCGGCTTCTGATACTGATCAGGTCTGAATTCCCTGACAGATTTTCAATCGAGCTAACCAGGAACCCGGCATTGTCCGCCCAGGGCGAGATCACCCGTTGCTGGAAAAACTGGCGTATCTGTACCCAGAGCCGGTCAGAAAGCACATCCGTGTCCGCCACGACAATAAGCTGGATATCATCACTCCGGGTCACCCCGGGCATCACTTTCTTGCTGCTTTTGCCGGGCGTGCTCGCTGCCTTACTGCCCTGGTCGCCAGAATCATCTGCACCCTTTTCACCCGCTGTGTTTGCATCACCCGCTGTATCTGCATCCGCCCCGGTTTCCGACTCAACCTCTATTTCAATACCATCAGGAAAAGCGGTTTGCGCCGGGCCGGTCACCCGGGCAGCCATTACATAGCGTTCACCGGTGGGAGCAAAATCATCCAGTAGCGTGTCTGGCGAATGTAACATTTGGAACAACCCGGCTTTCAAGGGCATTGCTTCATCACTCGACTCCACCAAAGGTGTAAAGGAAGTGGTCGCCCCCGGTTTTTGGCTCAGTATGCCCGCAGAGGAAAAATTGATCATTTCCAGGCCGGATAACACTACATCCTGCTGATTGAATGAATCGGCTCCCAACCCGAGCAGACCAATATGGCGCACCGGCTTCCGGTTTGAGCCCATTGAAACCACCATGGAGTTTTTGTAATCACCGACGACTTTTTCCCTGTCATATTCAACCCCCCAGCTCGACAAAAGGGGGCCGGCATCAGAGGACTGATCTCCCCCACCCATCATGGGCATGGCAGGCCGGTCGGCTTCCGCGAAGGGGTCAACAAACATGACCGCCTTGCCACCTGAAAGAACAAATTGGTCAATGGCCAGCAAGGTAGTATCAGGCAGATTTTTGGGGTGAATCACCAGCAAGATATCTACGTTTTCTGCCGGGATTTGATTCAGATCCTGCTCAAGCCAGTTCAGTTCAAACAACCCCTCAAGTTGCTGAACAATGACCCAGGCAGGCTCATTTTGACGGCTCACAGGGTTGATACCGCCATTCAGCTTCAACCCTGAAATAATTCCCACCACAGGAGGCTCGGGATGCGCGAGACTGTAGACCAGTTTGGCCAGTTCGTATTCCAGGAACTCTTCCTTGTCCAGTTGAAAAAAAGGAATCACCTCCTCCACATCACTTTCTGACCGGGCTTCCTCGCTCCCGGTTTCATCCTCAGCTTCACCTTCACTGCCCACCGCAGCACTGCGTCTGCCAACCAGTCCAAAGTAGATTTCATCACCACGAAGCCCTGCAGGTACTCCCTGGAGTCCGGCGGCAGCGGCTTCGTCCTCTTCTTCTGAAAAGGGTTCCGGGTCAACAATTTTCAGGTGCAGTTTTCCGTTTGAAAAGGATTCAAACTCACGCAGCAATTCCTCGACCCGGTTGGCATAGGTTCGTAATGCCGGCAGCTCCGCAGTTGCCTTGTCCGAGTAAAACAGGGTCAACTTGATATCGGCATCCAGTTCAGACAGGACTTTTCTGGTTCCGTCAGACAGGGTGTACAACCCGTTTTCCGTTAAATCAACCCGAACTCCCTTTAAAAGGATGGAACTTGCCACCAGACAGACAACAAATGCGATAAAAACAACCACCAGCCCGAACCTGGACTTCATTATTCCTTGCATGATCTTCTCCTTATTCTGCTTTTTTCAGGTTGAGCACTATGGTGGTCGCACACAGCCAGGCAACAATCACCAGAACAAAATACGCCAAATCCCGAAAGTCGATCACGCCACGGGCAATGGCATCAAAGTGCGACAGAAAACTCAGTTGCGATATCCCGTCAATAAGCCAGAGTGGAGCCCAACCGATAAAGGCATCCTGAACCAGAGGAAAACCGCTGGCGACAAAAACGAAACAGACCACCAGCGTCAGTATAAAAGCGACCACCTGGCTTTTGGTTGAAGCAGAGATACAGGAACCCACGGCCAAAAATCCACCCGCCATCAGCCAGCTACCCAGATAGCCGGTCAGAATCACGCCGTTATCAGGCTCGCCAAGATAATTCACCGTCAACCAGACCGGGAAGGTAAGCGCCAGAGCAACGCCGACAAACAGCCATGCAGCCAGAAATTTGCCGGCAACAGCAGCACCGGTTCGGATTGGCAGGGTCATCAGCAATTCGATGGTGCCGGTTTTCCTCTCTTCCGACCACAAACGCATGGCTATTGCCGGCGCAAGAACCAGGTAAAGCCAGGGAATAAAGCTGAAAAACGCGGCCAGATCCGCCTGCCCTCGCTCATAAAAACGCCCCAGGTAGAAGGTAAACACGCCGCTCAGAACAAGAAAAATAACGATAAATATGTACGCCAGCGGGGTGGTGAAATAGCTGACCAGCTCCCTTTTCAGCACAACTCCCAAATTGTTCATTGCTTCGCCTCCACAGTCACTTTTCTGAACACATCGTCCAGTCGGCCCTTTTCGACCTGAAACTCGGTCACCGGCCAGTTGTTCTCATAAATCAGCCGGTTAACAGGCTTGAAAACCCTTTGCCCCTGAACAGGCAAAATGGTGAACTCCAGCCCGGATGCATCGACAAGCACCCTTGAAACTTCAGGTATGGCCTCAAACCGTGATTTCGCTTCGCAGTTTTCTGCCAGCTTGACCCTTACCGACCGGTGATAGTCAGACAGTGCCGCCAGTTCATCGGGCGTGCCGTCTGCCACCAGTTGCCCCGCTGCAATAATCATTGCCCGTGTACAAACCGCATGAACTTCTTCCAGAATATGTGTCGATACAATCACGATTTTGTCTTTTGAAAAGTCTTTGATCAGTTGCCTGACCTGGTGTTTCTGATTCGGATCGAGACCATCTGTCGGCTCATCCATAATCAACACCTGCGGATCGTGAATCATTGCCTGGGCGAGGCCGACTCTTCGCCTGAAGCCCTTTGACAGTGTTTCAATACGTTGCTGAAGCACAGCCTGCAACTCCACCTGCTGCACCACGGAGTCAACTCTGGAGGCCAGCTCCCGCCCCCTGAACCCCCTGACTTCACCGATAAACTTCAAAAAGGCCAGAACAGTCATATCACCCCAGGCTGGAGCACCTTCCGGCAAATAGCCTGTTTGCCGCTGAGCCTCCAGGGGTGAGGTCACAACATCGATTCCCAGAACGGAGATACTGCCGGAGGTGGGCGCCAAAAAGCCGGTCAGCATTTTCATCGTTGTTGACTTGCCCGCACCATTTGGCCCGAGAAATCCCAACACTTCACCCGGCCCCACCTCGAAAGACAAACCATCCACGGCTCTGAGGGAACCAAAGTTTTTTCTTAGATCCTGTATTTTGATCATAGGGATCAAAAACCTCCAACATGATATTGTTATCTGACCTGACTGACTTTCGTTCAATCAGCGCGGTATTATATACGAATCGGCCAGCTTTATTTCAACGGATCAGGCCAATCATTACAGACGATTCATTCAAACATTACAGGCTGTTCATTCAAGGCAGAACCGGTGTCACCTTTGGTGCAATAAAAACAGTGAGTTATGCCATAAGTGATACCATGAGTCACGCGACAGAAACAGCGCAACAGGGACGACGCAATACTTTTGCCGTTATCCGTGATTCGATATACACTATTGACCAGTGCCAGGCCGGGAAGTCATTTGTTACCCTTCCTTCCGAATTGAAGTCAAATCAGCAGGAGTTGTTATGTTTGGACCGGGATCAGTTTTCTTTACCCTTTTGAGAAAAATTCTGTTTCTCTGGGTTCGAACGAGCGTCAACGGACACGAAAAACTGGAACTGGATCCGGAAAAACCCATTTGTTATGTCCTGCAATACAGCTCTCTCTCGGGTCGACTGGTTCTTGAGCAGGTTTGCATCGACACCGGTCTTCCTTCTTCCAAAATGCCCTTGATAATAGGCGAAAAGAAAATCCCCCGCTCTTTCTTCTTCTTGAACCGAACCAGGGGACAATGGTTTCGTCGCCGGCAAAGCCCGGTTCTGACAAGGAATTTGAGAGAGATTGTCAATGGGGTTATTGCCGATGATACCGCCCGATCCGAGGGGGGGCTGGATGTTCAGATCGTTCCCGTCTCCCTGTTCTGGGGGCGATCTCCGCAAAAAGAAAAGTCGCTGTTTAAAATTATGTTTTCGGATACCTGGTCGACAGCCGGTGTGTTTAAAAAAATGCTGATTATACTGCTGCAGGGAAGAAACACCTTTGTGCAGTTCAGCAAGCCTTTTTCCCTCAGACAACTGATTGATGACCAGACCACCAATGAAGAACTGGCCATCAGAAAGACAGCACGAATACTGCGTGCCCACTTCAGGCGTGTTCGACAGACCGTACTTGGCCCGGATTTATCCCATCGCCGCACCCTGGTCTCATCCCTGATACGCACCAAAAGTGTCAAGTCCGCCATCGAGGAAACGGCCAAAAGTGAAGGCACAGGAAAGGAAAAGGTCAGGACAAGAGCCCTGAAATACGGGGACGAAATTGCTTCCAATATGTCCATTGCCACGGTTCGATTTATGGATGTCGTCCTTTCGTGGGTATGGAACAAAATCTATAACGGTGTCTCGATTAACAATATCGAAGCCGTTCAGGAAGCTGCCAGGGAAAATGCCGTCATCTACGTACCCTGCCACCGTTCCCATATTGATTACCTTCTGCTTTCCTATGTTCTCTATAACAATGGTGTCATGGTTCCGCACATTGCTGCCGGAATCAATCTGAACATGCCGGTAATCGGCCCGATTCTCCGTCGTGGCGGAGCCTTTTTCATGCGCAGAAGCTTCCGGGACAACCCGCTGTATTCAGCCGTCTTTAACGAATATATGCACTCGATGCTGACCAAGGGCCATTCTATCGAATACTTTGTGGAAGGTGGTCGAAGTCGCACAGGCAGGACACTGACCCCCAAGGCGGGAATGGTTGCAATGACCGTAAGAAGCTTTCTGAAAAATCACCAGAAACCGATTGCCTTTATACCTGTCTATGTCGGTTATGAAAAAGTGATTGAAGGAAGAACCTACCTTGGAGAATTGCGAGGCAAGAAAAAGGAGAAAGAATCCATTTTCGGCATCATTAAAACGCTCAGAAATTTCAGAAATTCCTTTGGTCGTGTCAGCGTTAATTTTGGTGACCCCATTCACCTTGACAGCGAGCTGAACAGACACCACCCCGGCTGGCAAAACGAGAACTATGGCGATGACTGCAAGCCTCTGTGGCTGAACGATACGGTAACCGGCATTGCCAACACCATTGCCGTTCATATCAATAACGCGGTTGCCATCAATCCGGTCAATATCGTCGCCACCATACTGCTATCAACTGCCCGGCAATCCATGGACAAGGTTCTGCTGGCCGACACCATGCGATCACTGATCCAGCTCCTGCAAGACTGCGGTTACAGCGATCAAATGAGTTTGCCGGAAGGCACACCGGAAGACTGGATAAAGTATGTGGAATCCATGGGGCTGGTTTTCACCAACGAACAGGAATTGGGTGATATCGTCAGTACCGAGGGCAACAACGCGATACTGCTTACCTATTACAGAAACAACAGCCTTCACGTCTTTGCACTCCCCGCCCTGATCGCCTGCTTTTTCCAAAACACCGAGTCAATCCCCAGGAGTCGCCTGATACGGCTTGTCCAGTATATTTACCCTTACCTGAAATCGGAACTGTTTATTCGCTGGAGTGAGGACGAGCTGGAGGGCGTGGTAAATCGGTACCTCGACCAGATGATAGCCAACCACTGGCTGGTTCAGTACGGGGAAGCGATTGTACGCCCCACGCTGGGCAGCAGCCGATTCGTGATGCTGAACATTCTTTCAAAAATTGTCGTACAAACCCTTGAACGCTACTTTATCGCTGTCGCCGTGCTCCGAAAGCGCGGCAACGGTGGCCTGACAGCGAGTGAGCTTGAGTTTCAAAGTTCACAAATGGCCCAGCGAATGTCCATTCTGTACGGACTCAACGCACCCGAGTTTTTCGACAAGACCCTGTTCAGGAACTTTATTGGCACACTGAAAAACAACAAGGTCGTCACAACCGACGAGGAAGGGTTGCTCTACTTTACCGATGAACTGGATAAAATAGCCGAAGATGCCCCCATCATTCTCAATGCAGAGCTGAGACAGGGGATTATTCAGGTAACCAATTTAAAGGAATAACCGGCATAGAGAAGTAATACGTCAGGTGTGGCAGCATTTGGAGATATAGCAGATGCGCTATGAGTGGGACGACGAAAAAGACAAACAGAACCGAAGTAAACACAAAATGTCGCTGATCCTTACCGGATCGAAGCCTATGATGGTAGAGAGGCTTACGGGGAAGATCGGTACGTTACCATTGGCATGGATAAGGAGTCAGATACACTTTATGTATGTTACACAATGAGAAGTAGCGAAAGTTCAACCAGGCTGATTTCAGTGAGATGTGCTGAAAGGCACGAGTGCCAATTGTACGAACAGCAGAAATTATGGTGATCACTATGGGTAAAACAGTCACTGTAGACTATGTAAAAGGGCAGAAGCTCGACGTTTACAAAGACAGGGAAGCTCTCGACAAAATGACCGAGGAGGAGCTTCACGAGGCAGCACTGAACGATCCTGATGCGCAACCGTTGTCGGAAGAACAGATCAGGCATTTTAAGCGGGTTAACCCAAACCTCCCTGAAAAGGAAGCCTGAAACAGGTAGGAAAATCGTTCTCGAAGAACTCCCTAAAACAGATCACCGGGCTTTTTGCTCATGGAGCGATTCACATAAATATCGTATCGGCTGCTCTTTCCCTTCATTTCATAGGTGGGCTTCAGGTTATCCAGCCAGGGTGACCTTGATGCCCGCTTGACAACGACCCGGTAAATTGCCTTTTCCCTGGCAGAGCGTAACAGCTCACCGCTATCTTCGTCGCTCCCCACCAATTCGTGGAAATATCGCATTTCTTTTTTTACCAGTGCCGTTTTATCCCGACGAGGAAACATCGGATCCAGATAAACCACATCAACACTATCCGAAGGCTGCTGTGCCAGCCACAGTTTTGCATCCGTATGTATCAGGGTCATTCGGTCAAGAACCGGCAGCAAATCCGCTCCACCAACCGAAGCCGCCTGCTCCAGACCCGACAGGAGCAGCTCGTGAACAATGACAGACCGTTCCAGTAACCTGACCTTGCAGCCCAGTGAAGCCAGAACAAATGCATCTCCCCCAAGTCCGGCCGTGGCGTCCAATACATGCAGCCCGGAACGGGAAGAAACCCCCACCGCCTTTGCAATCAATTGCCCCTTGCCACCGCCATATTTTCGACGATGATCATTTTTACCCCCTGAAAAATCACACCTGATTCCATGACCAAGCGACTTGTTTTCGAAAGAAAAGAGCTCGACCCCTTGTGCGGAGTAACACAGGCCGCAAGAGGTTTTGCACCCGGACTTGATACTGTCGGTCAGGGTTGGCTGGATGGAGTCGATCAAAGGGAACCCGTACCGGATTGAAAAGGCCCGGGCACGGCGTGCGTCCCCTCCTTTCAGGCAGACTACTGTGACAGTCAAGGGGGATGTCATAAGTGCGGAGGGTTCCATAGAAGGGTTCAATCAGACAAAAATATCGACACCAACCAGTTCCCCGCCGTTTGAGGAAGAAGAAAGATTGGCCGTTTCGCTGTAGGCTGCCAACGCCTTCTGGTTACGACCGGGAAGCTCCTCAAAGGCTCTCTGGCGCTGAAGATTCACCTCTCGGGTTTCTGATTTGGCCTCAACCTTGCGCTGAATGGCGTTATAGTCTATCCGCTCGGGTACATTCCGATTGTGCTGATCAGCGGCCCGCTGTTCGTCCTGATCCCGACGATCTCGCAACGAATCGGCCACCCGGGCACCAGACGCCGCTCCCTTTTTCCCGGGGGAGTGAATATGGCTGAGTATAACTCCATTGATATCAATCGGCATCATCAGTCAGTCATTCTATAAAAGCTTACCAACGAGTATAGACTATCAAACATATGTCCTGGTTATTTAACAAGCAGGATTGGGCATTTTTTCGACTATTTTTAGCCATTTTCGACTATTCGCAACCACTTCCGGCCATTCGTAATCACTCACAACCACTTACAACTACAAGCTACAACTACAAGCCACCACCAAACATCAAAAAGCCGAACAGTACCAGGCCCAGCACAATCCGATAATAGACAAACGGCATAAAGCCGATTTTTTGCAGGAACTTTAAAAACAGATGAATGCAACAAAACGCACTCACAAAAGAGAGAGCCGCGCCAAGAGCAATATCTCCCCATTGGGTCGCGCCACCTGCTTCCATCAATTCTTTGGTTTTTAATCCGCCAGCGGCGAGAATCAGTGGAATGGAAAGCAAAAAGGAAAACCTTGCCGCGGCATCCCTGCTCCAGCCCAGAGCCAGGGCTGCTGTCATGGTTATGCCACTGCGGGAAGTTCCCGGTATCAGTGCCAGGGCCTGCGCGCAGCCCACGATAAGGGTTTCCAGCAAGGTTACCTGCCAGATTCCTTTCCGCTCGTTGTGGCGCCTGTCTGCAAAACCCAGCATGACTCCGAAAAAAACGGTAGCAACAGCAATCACCAGTGTTGATCGCAAGTGAGCTTCAATGACATCGCCCAGCATCAAACCGGCCAACCCGGCGGGAATTGTGGCGATAATAATAAACCAGGCCAGCCGGGCCTCCAGAGCGCCCTGCTCCTCGCCGTGTACCTTGCCGGGAACCAGACTCACACACCAGGATTTTAAAAGCCCCGTGATATCCTGGCGAAAGTACAGCATAACGGCAAACAGGGTTCCCACATGAACGGCCACATCAAATGCCAGACCCTGGTCTTGCCAACCCAGTACCTGAGCGGGCAGAATCAAATGAGCAGAACTGGATACGGGTAAAAATTCGGTCAGCCCCTGTATCACAGCCAAAACGATAAGTTGAATCAAGTCCATATGTGACAACCAGTTTACACTTCAGTTCAAATAACGACCCGGCTATCAATACGACACCGGAATACAGCATATATTACCGGCCCGGCAGCTTTTTCCAGGTGACTTCGTCGCGCAGATAAACAGGTGATGCCTTTTCCGGCGCTTTGCTGCTGTTTTGCCCCTGCTGACTGTAAGCGAGACAGGCAATCTCGGCGGCACGAGCCACAGTATCAGAAAAAATGGCGTCAACGGGCTGGCGCAACCGGCATTGCAAGCTGTCCCTGTAGTTTTTCCAGCCATCTCCCATCGCAATCAATGGGCAGGATTGCCCGGTTTTGCTTCCTGACAACGAATCAAAAAAAGACTCATCTACGGGAACACTTTCCGGAGAGGTCACAGACGGCCCGGACAATCGGGTCAAGCTGACCCTGTCCAGTCTGCCGGGTGGGCAATCCCTGATGGAAACCTGATAGAGAGACCAATAGACTTCGGACATCCTCGCATCAACAGCAACGGCGGCATACCATTCGAGCGGGTGCGGGGAAAGTCCACCCTGTACCTTTTCGACACTTTGCAAGGCCAGGGCATCAAGGGTAGAGATTTCAATAACAGGCAAATCACTGCCATAGGCCAACCCCTGAGCGACCCCGGCCGCAATCCTCAGGCCAGTAAAGGCCCCGGGGCCACAACCAAATGCAATCGCGTCAATCTCGGTAAGAGAGACTTCGACTTGCGTCAACAGTCGCTTCACCATCGGCAAGAGTTTTCTGGTGTGTTCCCGGGGAGCAATGTCAAATAATGCCGTCACTTCCCCATCAGCATTGAGTGCAACCGAGCACCCGTCTGATGATGTATCCAATGCCAGTATAGTCCGCATAACCTTTGTATTCTTGAATGGAAATGTGCCTGCTCACAGAGACCTGTATCGAGCGAGTGATCACTTATCGAACGAGTGGTCACAAAAAAACATGTGCAAAAAGCCCCACTGAGAACAGGCAACAGCCCTGCCGATCAATCCAGCCGGGCAAATATTGCATCTCTGATTTCTTCCACCGTACCTACACCCTTAACCGCAATGTAACCTGGTGCAGAGTCGGCATCGTTTTTCAACCAGTTCTGGTAGTATTCGACCAGGGGCGCTGTCTGGGAGTGGTATATCTCAAGGCGTTTACGAACCGTCTCTTCCTGGTCATCTGCACGTTGCACCAGATCATCGCCGGTCTCGTCATCCTTACCCGGCACCTTCGGCGGATTGTGAGTCACGTGGTATACCCGTCCGCTGGCCTCATGCACCCGGCGTCCACTCAGGCGACCGATGATTTCCTGGTCTTCCACTTCAATCTCGATGACATAATCAATGGCGACGCCTTCCGATTTCAGTGCTTCAGCCTGGGGAATCGTCCGCGGAAAACCGTCCAGTAAAAAGCCGTTTACACAGTCTGATTCTGTAATACGATCTTTGATCAGGGCAATAATTATCTCATCGGATACCAACCCGCCAGTGGTCATAATTTCCTTGACTTTCAGACCCAGCGGAGTACCGGCCTTCACTGCTGCACGCAGCATATCACCGGTTGAAATCTGGGGAATTGAGTAATGATCAGTGATGTATTGGGCCTGAGTGCCCTTACCTGCGCCAGGTGCGCCTAGCAGGATCGCTCTCATATGGATGCTCCCATTCTTGAATGTAAATCTGAGTATATTTAAATTGAGAACGCTCCGAAGAGGATAAATCACCTCACCCGAAAGCCGCCCCCGCGTTGTTATACGATTTGGTTATAAAAATTGGTTATACGAGCTAAATAAAACCATCAGTATTCTGAAAGTGGTTTGGCATTATACGGAGTAACCGGGCCAACCGGAAGGGGGTAGCCGACCCGTGCCCGGCTATTCTCACCATTTTATCCGCCAAGGGGGCTGTATCCGGGTATCTCCATGCAGCCATCTTTATACAGCATACCTGAGGACAAAGGTTCCCGGATGCAGTGAATCGCAAACACGGCACCCGCGCGTGCACTAGCCGGTATTTCTCATTCCGGCGGCAATTCCGGCCATTGTTACCTTTAGCGCCCGCTCGACCGCTGCCGAGTCGCCTTCAGGGTGATTTCTGTCCCTGTATAGCAACTCGGACTGCAAAAAGTGCAGAGGGTCGGTGTACGGATTTCTTACGCTCATGGATTGACGAAATACCGGTGTTCCTTCGAGTAACTCCGACTGTTTTTTTATTTTATTGACCACGTTACGGGCAACGTTCAACCGGTTTCTTAAATGACCACCTAACAGGTGCAACTCATCTGGCACCAGTTTTTTCTCATAGTATGCCGCGATGTAAGGGTCTGCCTTGGAAAGAACCATTTCCAGCATATCCATATGGGTGCCAAAAAACGGCCAGTCCGCGATCATGGCCTGCAGGGTTTTCTCTCCTTCTCCTGCGCATTCAAGGGCAAGCGCTTCATCGGCACCCAGCCAGGCGGGCAACATCATTCTCATCTGGGTCCATGCAAAAATCCAGGGGATGGCACGCAAACTCTCTATTCCGCCACTCGCTTTTCTTCTTGCGGGTCGGCTTCCCAAAGCCAGTTTACCCAGCTCTTGCTCCGGTGTCGCCATACGGAAATAGCGCACGAAATCGGGGTTTTCCCTTACCGTATCTCTATAGGATTTCAGCGAGACACTGGTCAGGCGATTCATCATTTCCCGCCACTCGGCAGCCGGTGTTGGCGGCGGCAGCAAGGATGCCTCGATCACCGCAGAGGTATACAGTGTCATGCTTTGTATGGCAATTTTGGGCAACCCGAACTTGAAGCGTATCATTTCGCCCTGTTCGGTAATACGAAACGTGCCATTCACCGAACCGGGAGGCTGGGACAGTATCGCCTTGTTTGCAGGGCCACCCCCCCGACCGACAGTACCACCCCGACCATGGAAAAGCGTTAGCCTGATACCCTGCTCCTGCGCCACCCTTACCAATTGCTCCTGGGCCTGATACTGTGCCCAGGCGGCCATCATCTGGCCCGCATCCCTGGCCGAGTCAGAATAGCCGATCATGGCTTCCTGATCGCCATTCGTATAGTTTTTATACCAGTCAAGCGATAGCAGGCGATCGATACAATCAGCGGCACCTTCCAGGTCAGACAGGGTTTCAAACAGGGGAACAACCCGCATCGGATGGCTGACCCCGCTTTCCTGCAACAGCAAAATGACAGATAGCACATCAGAAGGGTTGCTTGCCATTGAGATAACATAAGAGCCCAGCGCCTCACTCGGCTGCATGGCGACGATACCACAGGTATCCAGCACTTCTTTCGATTCAGGACTCACAGGCCACTCCCGTGGCACCAGAGGGCGCTTGCTGGCAAGTTCTCGCAGCAAAAATGCCTGCTTGTCCTCTTCGCTCCAGGCGTCAAACGAACCCAGCCCGAGATACTCTGTCACCTCATTGATTACCTTGCTGTGCCTGCCCGACTCCTGGCGAATATCCAGCTTGACCAGTTCGAGACCAAAACAGCCAACCCGCCGTATGAGATTGAGAAGTTCTCCCTGAGCGACCACTTTCATATTCTGTTCGCAGAGCGAGTCATAGCACAACATCAAGGCAGACATCAGCTCCTGATTATCAACCAGGGCATCCCGGGGCAAGGCCGTCGGTATATTCATGGATTGCTCACACCAGGCCCGCGTGATATGTAATCGGCGACGCAGGTCAGCCAGTACAGCCCGGTACGGCTCATCGGAGTAATCCGCCTTTTCACAGAGTTCACGACTGGCCGCGGACATTGACAGTTCGGCCCGCAAGCGGTCGATGTCCCTGATATACAGGTCGGCAGCCATCCAGCGGCTGAGCAGAAATATCTGCCGTGTCACCTGCGATGTCACATTCGGGTTGCCATCCCGGTCTCCTCCCATCCAGGACGATATAACAACAGGGTGCACGGTCAGCGGAAGCTCGATATCAAACACTGATTGCAGAGCGCTATCCAGTTGTCTTAAAAATTGCGGCAATGCTTCCCAAAGACTGTTTTCAATGACCGCGAACCCCCACTTTGCTTCGTCCTGAGGGGTTGGTCTGTCCTTTCTGATTTCATCAGTATGCCATGCCTGGGCAACAAGTTGTCGGAGTCGGCTAACTATCTGCTCTTTTTCCCGATCGCTCAAGTCGTCGTGATCCAGTTCATCCAGGCACAGGGCCATTTGATCATATTTCATAATCAGGGTACGACGGGTCACTTCAGTCGGGTGTGCGGTAAGCACGAACTCGATACGAAGTTCTGCCAGCAGTTTGTTCAGAGCGTCTCTGGTGATTCCTGCCTCTTTAAGTCGTTTAAAGAGACTTTCCAGTTCTTCAATAGCTCCATCCCGGTCTTCGTCAGCCCTGACTCGCCTGACTCCATGATACTGTTCTGCCAGGTTGGCCATATTCAGGAACTGGTTAAAGGCACGAGTCACGGGCAACAATTCATCTTCAGAGAGAGAAGCGAGCAGACGGAGCAGTTCCTCACTGTTACCTCCGGCCCCGCTCCGCCCGGCCTTCGATGCCTTGCGAATCGCCTCGATTTTCCCCAAAAAATCCTTTCCCAGGTGATTTTCTATGCTTTCCCCGAGCAGGGAACCCAACATTCGTACGTTATCCCGCAATGCAGGATGCAATTCAACCATGCCCAACTCCTCTCAACCCGACTCTGAAAACCAAAATGAAACGTCACTACGCACCCGCCTGGTATAAAACTCCGTCGGCAGTCTGTGCTGCAAGCGTGAATGAGTACCATTTAACAGTAAAGAAAACCTGCCGACTATAACTCCTTTTCTTTCAGAAGCTGTTTTGCTTCTTGCCACCAGGCTTCCATTTCCTCCAGGCTGGCTTGTCCCTTTTGCCCGCCTTGTTCCTGCAAGCGTTTTTCAATATGACCAAATCGCTGCCTGAAACGATGATTGGCCTTTCTCAAGGCCTGATCAGGTTTGACCGACAAGAAACGGGCGATATTGACACAGCAAAACAGAACATCACCCAACTCGTGTTCAATTTCCTTACGATTGGCATCCAGGTATTCCTGACTTACAGGCTCTTGCCCGAGTGCCACCGCTTCCAGCTCATCCAGTTCCTCATCCAGTTTTTCGAAAACAGGATTGATATCGTCCCAGTCAAAACCGAGGCTCGCCGCTTTGTGTTGCATTTTTTCAGCGACTACCAGTGTGGGTAATGCATTGGAGACCTGGTCGAGGATACTTTCGACGCCAGCACCTTCTCCCCGGGTTTCTGCTGCCTTTTCGGCCCGCTCTTCAGCCTTGATACGCTCCCAGTTTTCCCTGATCTTCTGCTCCGTGACTTCCTGCCCGGGTGCCAGACGACTGGCAAGCGTCTTGTCAGGAAATACATGCGGGTGACGCCTGATCAGCTTTTCAACAATGCCATGCACCACAGAAGCAAAATCAAAATGGCCCAGCTCCTGACCGAGCTGACAATAAAAGACTACCTGAAAAAGCAGGTCACCAAGCTCCTCCCTGATATGAGAGTAGTCTTTTTTCTCTATGGCTTCTGCCACTTCACAGGCTTCTTCAATGGTATGGGGCACGATTGAATCGAAATCCTGCCTTTTATCCCAGGGGCAACCATCGACAGGATCTCGCAGCCTGCGCATCAAATACAGCAGTTCTTCCAGTGTATATTGTTTTTCCATTGACCTGTTCCTCCCGGAGGTTGATCAAACCGGGTATTGATTAAACCAAACGCAAGTCAAGCCGACTTTACTCTTTTCGCTTCGACGACATTGGGTATTTGCTTGATTTGTGCCAGCACTTTTCCAAGTTGACCCAATCCGCTGACTTCCAGGGTAATTTTCAGCACAACAGTATTTTCAGCACTATTGGTCTGGGTGTTGACGTCAAGCAGATTGACTTTCTCATTTGCCAGAATAACGGTAATATCGCGCAGCAAGCCCGAACGGTCATAAGAGAGAATACTGATATCAACAGAATAGGAATCCTCCGCCTTCCCTCCCCAACTCACCTCAATAAACCGATTGGGGTCAGAGTCTCGCAGCACCATTGCATTTTGGCAATCCTCCCTGTGTATCGACACCCCCCTGCCAACAGTGATATAGCCGACTATGGGTTCTCCGGGAAGGGGTTTGCAGCAGTTCGCCAATGATGTTTTCAGCTTGCCGACACCACATACCTGAATATCATTTTCCTGATTGTGAGCCGGTGACGGGCGCCGATTCAGTTCCAGGCCGAGCTGTCTTTCCTTTGGTTCCGTGATTTGTTGTGCCTTATTCGCTACATGAGCCGGCTTCAGGTCACCGGCACCTATCGCCGCAAACATATCATCAACAGTATGGTAGTTGACCGCCCGGGCAAGCTCCCGGAGATTCACTTCATCTACTGACAGGCGCTTCATTTCATCTTCAAGAATGGCCCGACCATCAATGATATTTTGCTCCCGATCCTGTTGTTTGAACCAGTGAGTGACTTTCGCCCGGGCCCGGGATGTCTGGATATACCCCAGGCCGGCATTCAACCAGTCCCTGCTGGGAGCCGGGTTATTGGAGGAAAGAATCGTCACCTGGTCACCCGTTTTAAGCGGATAGGTCAAGGGCACGATCCGGCCATTGACCTTGGCACCCCGACAACCGTGACCGACTTCAGTATGCACCCGATAGGCAAAGTCAACAGGCGTTGCCCCCTGAGGCAGATCGACAACATGGCCGTCCGGAGTAAAGACGTACACGCGGTCAGAAGTCACATCAAATTTGATTTGCTCTACCAGACCGGTTAAATCTCCGATTTCTTCCTGCCACTCAAGCACCTGTCTCAACCAGTTGATTTTCTCTTCATAACTGGCCGATTTGTTTTTCCGGTCGGTTCCCTTGTACAACCAGTGGGCACAGACACCAAGCTCGGCCTCTTCGTGCATACCCCTGGTTCGAATCTGTACCTCGATAATTTTCCCACCCGGCCCTATCACGGCTGTGTGCAGGGAGCGATAGCCATTTTCCTTGGGGTTGGCAATATAATCGTCAAACTCATTCGGGATATGACGCCAGACAGAATGTACAATCCCCAGTACGGCGTAGCAGTCCTGCACGGAAGGAACCAGTATTCGAAAGGCACGTATATCGTATATCTGTGAAAAATCGACTCCCTTGCGCTTCATTTTCCGCCAGATGCTGTAAATATGTTTTGAACGCCCGCTTACCTCACCGTCAATGTGGGCATTTTGCAACTCTTTTTTCAGCGTCGCTGCCACATCCTTGATAAACAGGTCGCGATCAACACGCTTCTCGTCCAGTTGTTTGGCTATTTTTTTGTAAGCGGAATCATGCAGATATCGAAACGAAAGGTCTTCCAACTCCCATTTGAGATGCCCGACACCCAATCTGTGAGCCAGCGGTGCATAAATATCAAACACCTCCCTGGCCACACGAAGGCGCCTTTCGGGAGTTGCATTCTTAACGGCACGGATCGCACAGGTTCGCTCTGCCAGTTTGAGCAGCACCACCCTGACATCATCTATCATGGTCACCAGCATCTTGCGAACATTGTCCAGCTGACCGTGACTCTGACCCAGAACATTGCCTTTTAGCGGATGATGTATGGCAGAAATGGCTGCCATTTCAAGCGCACCTGAAATCAGTTTTGCCACTTCCTTGCCATAGTCACTGGCCACGGCAGTCAGAGAAATCCGGCTTTCTCTCACAGAACGATAGAGAATGGCGGCAATGATGACGCTTTCATCCAGGCTTAGTTCGGAGAGTATCTGGGCCATTTCCAGGCCAATAAGGAAACTGTTGGGGCCACTTGCCCAACCGGTACCGTCACTGACTGCGTTCTCAATAATATCACGACTTTGCAGGCAGGCCTGGCGCACCTGTTCAATATCATCAATATTTGATCGGGCCGAGAGTTTTTTTACCCACCGGTCGATATCAATATCGCCTTCCTGACTCATCGGGTGATCTTCTCTCACCTTTACCATATGATTCACCTTTTGCCCGAGTGATGGCGACTTTATCGTTTTTTGACCGTTTCCAGCCGGGAAATGAAAAACCGCATTCTGATTTTGGCATTTTTTCCTGCCATATTATATTGATATCGCTGCTACCGGCAGTCTGTTTCACGTATAGCGCGGCTATCTATCCGGGAACGGAAGCATTATGCTGCATGCAGACCCACAAAGCTACTCCACTGACTGTAATGTCAAGGCTCGTTTCACAGGGAGGATATTCATATCCTGTCTTCTGCGTGTCCTGTCTTCTGCATGCCGATCCCGGTCATAAATAATGGCGACGATTGCAGTATTTTCAACAGATTCCGACAAACATAATGCAACGGCCACCACTCCGTCCGGGAATACACCACAAAAGATTCCTTTTTCTCTATTGATATGGAATACCGTTCAAGTTGGGCCATACTAAACTGAGGCGCCTGGTCACCATTTCAAATCAAAAACAGCGCAAAAGGATAGTCAATGAAAAGCTGGGGAATTAAAAACCGCATTCTGCTTTTGGCATTTCTTCCTGCCATATTGATATCACTGCTGCCGGCAGTCTACTTCACCTATAGCACGGTCACGGACTCCAGACACCTTTTTCAACAAAAGGGTATGGTGCTCGCTGATGTTGCTGCAGAACTGATTAAAACGGCCTCATCAGAAAAAAATGAAAAACAGCGGCTCTACGCACTCCTGAATGCCTGGTTGAGAGACCCGGATATCCGTTCACTGTCGATATTGTCCGGGGACGGCAGCATTATGCTGCATGCAGGCCCGCGAAGCTACTCCACATTTTCGAAGAAGAACCTGTATCATGGTGCGATATTCCATAGCAATCACTCCCATTCCAGAACAGTGGTTTCAGCAATAAGCTCGATCAACCCTGCATTCAACGACTCTGTACCTGACGTCTCTGCACCTGACGTCTCTGCACCTGAGGACTCTGTACCTGAGGACTCTGTACCTGAGGACTCTACATCTAACGACCCTGTATCCAACGAGTCTGTTTCCAGCAATCCTGTGTCCGCCGGACAAACAGAAAACAATCGCTCCGGGGCCGCATGGATCACCGTTGAAGTCAATAACAGTACCGTTCAGGTGGCTGATTATCAACACATTCTGATCAGCATCTTCCTGGCCTTTACAGGCCTGATCGTCAGCACTCTGTTTGCCCTGAAAGTCGGGCGAGACTTTATCAACCCGATTAAAGGCATCACTCAAACCCTGTCCGACCTGCAGGAAGGCAAGCTGGAAACTCGACTGGCCATAGAGTCAGGCCCGGAAATGCAGAACCTGGCCGCAGGGGTGAACTCCCTTGCCGAATCACTAAACAAGGCATACGAGCAGATGAACAAGAATGTCGACCAGGCCACCGAGGAACTGAGACAGACACTGGAAACGAACAAGATTCAGAATATTGAACTGAACCTTGCGCGAAAACAGGCTCTGGAAGCGAGCAGGGTGAAGTCGGAATTTCTCGCCAATATGAGCCACGAAATCCGTACTCCGCTGAATGGTATCATGGGCTTTACCAACCTGCTGCTCAAAGGCTATCTGTCACACACCCAGAGAGATCACCTGTTAACCATTAAAAAGTCCTCGGAAACATTGCTTGTTATTATCAACGACATTTTGGACTTCTCCAAAATAGAAGCTGGCAAACTGCAGCTGGATCACATTCCTCTGGATCTGAAACAGGTCATTGAGGAAACACTGACCATGCTGGCACCCTCGGCTCACCAGAAAGAATTGGAGCTGGTCGCCATGGTATACGAAGACGTGCCGGAGAATGTGTTTGGCGATCCGCTACGACTCAAGCAAATTATTGCAAACCTGGTTAGCAATGCCATCAAGTTTACTCAAAGAGGTGATGTCATTGTCAGAGTGATGATCGAAACGATTACGCGTCAAAAAGCCGATATAAAAATTACTGTAACCGACACTGGCGTTGGCCTGTCACGTATTCAACAGGACTCTCTGTTCAGCGCATTTAGCCAGGCTGATGCCTCTACAGCTCGACGCTACGGGGGAACCGGACTGGGCCTGGTGATTTCCAAGCGACTGATTGAAGAAATGGGGGGTAAAATCGGTGTCGAAAGCACTCTGGGTAGAGGATCGACATTCTGGATTACACTGCCATGCGACGTTGTCACCGGTGCCATGGAAGGGCCAAACCACAGCATGTTATCCGGCGAGCGGATTATTTATTGCGAACCACATGATATTTCCCGGCTTGCCGTTTCCCACATGCTTGAGGCACGGGGAATCACTGTGACCCATGCCGACAGTCTGAACAGGATGCTTGACCAGGTTGCACGAGCTCAGTCCGAACAACAAGGCTATGCGGCAGCGATTATTGGCACCAGCAAACTTGAACTTGACAGCGCCCGGTTAAAATCCGCCGTACACGAACTGGAGTTTAACCATGATTGCCGAACACTGGTTCTCACCCCCACGATTGACGAACTGGGTCACCCGGTATTGGACATAGCTTCAGCACATTTGATAAAACCTCCCCTCCATCAGCGACTCTATGAAAGCCTGGCCACACTGGTTTCGGGAAAACCGGCCGAAATCGAAGAAGAAAACCAGCCACCTGACAGCACTCCGTGCTCCAGTCCCGACAAAAAGCCACTGATTCTGGCGGTCGATGACAACGCTGCCAACCTGAAACTGGTCGAGGCCTTTCTGGACGAGTTTAATATCCAGGTTGACAGGGCGACAAGCGGATTTGAAGCGCTGAGCAAAGTCAAGAAAACCTCTTACGGCCTGATCTTTATGGATGTTCAGATGCCCGGTATGGATGGTATCGAAACGACCCGGAAAATCCGTCAACTGGATTCAAAAAACGAGCGCAAAACACCGATCGTCGCCCTAACCGCGCATGCGTTGAACGAAGAGAAACGAAAGCTTCTGGCATCCGGCTTTGATGACTTTTTAACAAAGCCGATCAGTGAAACCCAACTCCAGGAAGTGATACAGCAAAAAACAGGATACCAGGCGGAAAGCTATCGACGCTTTGACCAGCCTTTGAGCCCAAACCGGGACATTAAACCTTCGACAAAATCAACATCCGGGCCCTGTGTGGACATCCTGGCAAGCATAAGGCTGGCCGCAGGAAAACCGGATCTGGCTGAAGAGCTGTTCAATATGCTTCTTGAACACCTGATTGATGACTATGAGGCGATTCAACACCATTTTGAAAACGATGAAAAAGACCAGCTTATGTATCGGGTACACAAATTACACGGTGCCACCAGATACTGTGGCGTACCGGAATTAATGCACTACACGGAAGCATTTGAAACAGCGCTCAAGCAGGGGCGCACACCCCTTGCCCCTTACTTTAACAATCTCATGTCGGCAATAAGCCGGGTGAGAAACTGGTCAGACCACAATAACTGGCAGGCGATGTTCAGGGGGTCAAGCTAGAACCCGATCAGTCAGGCTGTCTTGCCGATCAGCCTGGCCATATCCACAACTGCATCATGCAACCCGGTAAACAGCGCCCTTGCGATAATACTGTGCCCGATATTCAGCTCATTGATCCCCTTGATCGCCACAATTTGTTCGACATTGTGGTAATGCAGACCATGTCCGGCATTGACGATCAATCCGGCACCGAGTCCTCTCGCCACACCTTCTGCCACTTTTTCAAGTTGCCTTTTTTGCTCAATCACCGTCATGGCATCGGCATAGTGGCCCGTGTGAATTTCAATGGCTTGAGCACCACAACGCTGTGCAGCGTCTATCTGGGCAGGATCAGCATCAATAAACAGGGAGACTTCGATGTTTTGATCTGTCAGGCGCGAACAGGCATCACGAATCTTTGCCTCCTGCCCCACCACGTCAAGCCCTCCCTCGGTTGTCAACTCTTCTCTTTTTTCGGGAACCAGGCAACAGTGTTCCGGCAATACCTTTTCGGCAAAAGCCAGCATGGCGTCTGTTACCGCCATCTCCAGGTTCATGCGTGTTGTCAGCGTTTCTTTGAGCAGGAACACATCCCGATCCTGAATATGCCGTCGATCCTCTCTGGGGTGAATGGTAATGCCGTCAGCACCCGCCTGCTCTGCTATCATTGCAGCCTGAACCGGATCCGGGTAACGCGTCCCCCTCGCTTCACGGAGTGTAGCCACATGGTCGATATTGACACCCAGCAACACCCGTCCCGGAACAACTCCATGCTTATCAGTCTGATTTTCCATTTTTTATCTCTCGCATTTTGATATAAATCTCCCGGCTTTTTAATGGCCGGCCACCAAGATAGTGCTCGATGACATATCGAAACAGCCTTTTCGCCGTGATTCCGGCCTGGCTGGCATACTCCCCTTCCCTGATCGCCAGCAATTCTTCTCCTTTAAACAATTCTCCTTTAAACAATTCACCCTTGGCCAACTCACCTTTAGGCAATTCACCTTTAGGCAATTCACCTTTAAGCAATTCACCTTTTAAAAAACCGGAATTGGCTGGTGCCACATTGCTCTGAACAAACCCGTCAACACCCGACAGGACGTAATATTTGCCTGACTCAATCAACTTTCCGGATACCATGTCAGTATACAGGTTCAGACCATAACCAAGTTCTGATATCAAATGCCACTCAAACTCTCTCAAACAGGGTGCCAACGCCTGATTTTCGTAAAAACGCCCGATGAGTTCATTATAAAAGGCAAACAATGCGGTGTATGGTTCTCCGGGTGGAACCAGCCTGACCAACAGCTCATTGGCATAAAACCCGGCATAAAGGTAATCCCCTTTGAGCCTTGCCTGGAACTGTCCCGACCTGTGAGGACTGGACTCGACAGATGTCAGGTTTTTAAGATCATTCCTCCCTCTCCAACTTGCCTCTATCGGACAAAAGGCCTGCAACAGGGAACGGGTTGTATTTTTGGGGGATTTGGCACCTTTGGCAAGAAGGGAAACGATACCGAAATGAAGGGTTAAAAGCTTTACAATCAGACTGCTTTCCTTGTAGGGCCTGCTCTCCAACACATAGGCAGGCTCCAACTCAACGGCAAACGGAATCATACATCATTGTAGCCCAGACTTTTCAAGGCGCGATCACTGTCAGCCCAGCCACTTTTGACCTTGACCCACAGATTCAACATCACCTTGCAACCAAATATCCGCTCCATGTCAATGCGTGCGTCTCTGCCAATAATCTTCAGCTGTTCACCCTTGTGGCCGATCACGATTTTCTTTTGCCCGGCACGCTCGACCAGAATCAGGGCACTGACAGTAATCAGTTTTTCTGCCACCTTGAATTCTTCAATTTCAACCGCGACAGAATATGGCACTTCTTCACCGAGTTGCCGCATCACTTTTTCTCTGACCAGTTCGGCAGCAAGGAAGCGGGAGGAGCGATCTGTTACCTGATCTTCGGGATAATAGTGGATACTTTCCGGCATACGCCCGGTAATTTCCTTTTCCAGTGCGTCTACATTGTCACCCTTTTCGGCAGAAAGCGGAATAATCTCTGCGAAGTTATATTTTTCAGAAATACTCTGGATAAATGGCAGCAGGGCACTTTTGTCTTTTAGCTGATCAACCTTGTTCACGACCAGAATAACGGGAGATCGGGTTTTCCGGATGTTTTCCAGCACCATCTGATCCTCATCCGTCCACAGGGTACGGTCAATCATAAAAACTACAAGGTCAACATCCTTGAGCGCAGCACCGGCCGCTCGATTCATATATCGGTTGATGGCCCGCTCTTCCTTTTTGTGCATACCAGGCGTGTCCACATAGACAACCTGGGTTTCATCACCGGTTTTTATACCGAGAATCTGATGTCTGGTGGTTTGCGGTTTTTTAGAGGTAATACTGACTTTTTGCCCCAGAATACGGTTAAGCAGGGTCGACTTGCCCACATTGGGCCGCCCTGCAATTGCCACAAATCCGCATTTATTCATCTGCCAATCCTAATGCCAACAAAGCTGAATGCGCGGCCTCTTGTTCCGCAACCCGACGACTCGCTCCCTTGCCTTTGGTTCGATCAGGCAATGAGGGTATAAAACAGTCTACATAAAAAGTCTGGTCATGGGCTTCCCCTTCGATTGCAACAACCTCATAATTCGGTAACTCAAGCTGGCGTGACTGGAGAAACTCTTGCAATCGTGTCTTGGAGTCTTTGGTAATTCCGCTCTCGGGAAGCGAGTTCAAACGTTTTTCAAACCAGGATAAAATGCACGCCTTGCACTGTTCAAAGTCGCTATCAAGATAAATGGCACCGATGATTGCCTCAACCGAGTCAGCCAGTATCGAATCACGCCGAAATCCGCCGCTTTTCAATTCTCCTGCTCCCAACTGGATAAACTCTCCCAGGTTAAACTCCCGTGCAATTTCCGACAGTGTGGTGCCTCGCACAAGCCCTGCCCTGAGTCGGCTCATATGCCCTTCTTTTTGTTTGGGAAAGCGATGAAACAGGTACTCGGCAATCACACAATTAAGCAGGGAATCTCCCAGAAATTCCAGCCGCTCGTTGTTGCGGGAACCCAGGCTTCTGTGCCTCAGGGCCAATTGCAGGCTTTCCCGATTGGTAAAAGTGTAGCCTATCGCTTTTTCAAGCCGAATAATTTGACCGGATTCAAGCATCCCGATTAGACCTAACTGTCATTTGGAAGCCTGGTTTCGTAGTGATTCTCAAAAACGGCAACGGCATCCAGATTCCTGAAAATGTTTTCTCTGACTTCATAGTCCAGGTTTACCTTGAGCAGGCCATCTTCACGCTTGATTACTATCTGCTCCGCCTTAAGAAAGCGAATATTGTTTAGCGTGAGCATTTTCATAACCTTGTTACGTATTTGTTCGTCTGCCATGGTCTTGACCTCCGGATCCGAGTCAAGTGCCACGACAACCGAATTGACCGTTGCATTATCCATGAACATGGGAACCACTTTAATTCCAATAAGAAAAAAAGTCGCCATCGCTACCATAACAAACAGCATTGTAAAAGATGAGAGACCCTTTTGGGACCGACCCGGGCTTGCCTGATTCATACCAATCCTCTGCGAAATAGAGTAATCCGTTAATAAGTTAAGGTTCTACAATTATAACTATAGCTGATAATCAAGGCTCCACCTTATCAATACTGCCCACCCTTGAAAAGCCCGGAATGGAAAACAGTGTTTCCCAGTGCATCCAGATAGCGAAAGCCTTGCCCACTATCATTTCGTCTGGAACCAGACCCCAGAAACGACTGTCATTACTATTGTCCCGATTGTCTCCCATCACAAAGTAATGGCCGTCAGGAATTTTCCACTCTCCCTCTTCCTGAAGGAGCGCCTTGCCATGGCTGTTTTTATAGATAAAGTGTCGGGTGCCTTCCAGGTTCTCCAGATACATATCCATACGATTTATCTGTCCCTCAAATTCTTCAGTAACCATCTTGCCATTGATAATCAGCCGTTTGTTCCTGTATTGAACGATATCTCCCGGAGTGCCTACCACACGCTTGATATAGTTGGTTTTGCCATCTCTGGGAAAGCGAAACACCAGTACATCACCTGCCCGGGGATCGTTCAACTCCACTATTTTGGTACCAAGAACCGGCAGCCTGATACCATAGGTGAACTTGTTAACAAGTATAAAGTCGCCCACTTCAAGCGTTGGCAGCATGGAGCCGGAAGGAATCTGAAAAGGTTCAACAAGAAAAGACCTCAGTATGAGCACAACCAGCAAAACAGGAAAAAATGAACGGCTCATCTCAACGACCGAAGACTCGGCCAGCGCTTCTTTCTGGCTGTCAGTCAAATCTTCCCGGGAATCAATTGTAGCCGGATCATCACCTGTCAAGGCAGCTGCCCTGTTTTTTCTTGATGGATACAAAAACACACGATCAGCCAACCAGATCAACCCCGTACCAAAGGTAAGGAGTACAAGTATCAAAGGAAAATCAATATCCATCATAGTTTTTCTTTCTGCCTTTGCGTAAGTAGTGTTATCTGTATAAGAAGCTTTATTGGTACAAGCAGCTCTATTGGTACAAGCAGCTTTATCGGTACGAGCAGTTTTTATTGATAAAAACCCGGTTAACTGTCGACTTTAAGCACCGCAAGGAAGGCATCCTGGGGAATTTCGACCTTGCCAACCTGCTTCATTCGCTTTTTACCTTCTTTTTGTTTCTGGAGCAGCTTTTTCTTGCGGCTGACATCCCCACCATAGCACTTGGCTGTCACATTTTTTCGCAGGGCCTTGACGGTTTGCCTGGCGATGACATGCCCGCCTATTGCGGCCTGAATCGCCACATCAAACATCTGTCGCGGGATCAGCTCTTTCATTTTTTCAACCGTCTGACGACCCTTGGCCTGCACATTGTCTTTATGCACAATAAGTGCGAGCGCGTCCACTTTTTCACTGTTAATCAAAATATCCAGCTTGACCAGCGATGCCGGCTCAAAACGCACAAAGTGATAGTCCAGAGAGGCAAATCCCTTACTGACAGACTTTATGCGATCAAAAAAGTCCAGAACCACTTCAGCCATTGGCAACTCATAACAGAGCGCGACCTGACCACCAATAAACTTCATATCTTTTTGCACTCCACGCTTTTCAACGCAGAGACTGATCACATTACCAAGGTAATCCTGTGGCACCAGCATGTTGGCTTCAACAATGGGCTCGCGCATTTCATTAATGGAACCCGGATCGGGCATTTTTGACGGGTTATCAACCTTGACAATTTCATCCAGTCGCGTCACCACTTCATAGATAACCGTGGGCGCTGTCGTGATCAGATCAAGATCATACTCTCTTTCCAGCCGCTCCTGAATGATTTCCATATGCAGCATGCCGAGAAATCCGCACCGAAAGCCAAACCCGAGTGCGTCTGAAGTTTCCGGTTCGTAGAATAACGAGGCGTCATTCAGGGTCAACTTTTCCAAGGCATCACGAAAATCTTCATAATCATCCGAGCTCACCGGAAACAGGCCGGCAAATACCTGGGGCCTGACCTTCTTGAACCCTGGCAGCTGCTCTACTTCCGGGGTTTTCGCATGTGTCAGGGTATCACCGACCGGAGCACCATGAATGTCCTTGATCCCGGCAACGACAAACCCGACTTCCCCGGCTTTCAGGATATTGGTTTCTTCTCGCTTGGGAGTAAAGACACCGACAGAATCGACAATTTGCGTTTTTCCTGTCGACTTGATCAGGATTTTATCCCCTTTTCTGAGTATTCCGTGTTTTACCCTGACAAGAGAAACCACCCCCAGATAATTATCAAACCAGGAATCAATAATCAGGGCTTGCAGGTCTGATTCCGTGCTGCCTTCCGGGGGAGGAATTTTTTTGACGATTTCCTCAAGCACATCTTCCACACCCATGCCGCTCTTTGCACTGCAAGACACAGCATCGTGAGCCTCGATCCCGATAATGTCCTCGATTTCAGACTTTACTCTATCCGGCTCTGCCTGGGGCAAGTCAATTTTATTCAGTATCGGCAATACTTCCAGGCCCAATTCAATGGCCGTATAGCAGTTTGCCACCGATTGGGCCTCCACTCCCTGGGCAGCATCAACAACCAGCAGGGCTCCCTCACAGGCTTCCAGTGACCGGGAAACTTCGTAGGAAAAGTCAACATGGCCCGGTGTGTCGATAAAATTAAGCTGATAGGTCTCACCATCTCTGGACTTGTAATCCAAAGTCACGCTTTGCGCTTTTATGGTAATGCCACGCTCCCGCTCGATATCCATCGAGTCCAGAACCTGGTCGGACATTTCACGATCGGTAAGCCCGCCACAGACTTGAATAAACCGATCAGCCAGGGTCGATTTACCGTGGTCGATATGGGCGATAATGGAAAAATTTCTAATGTTCTTCAAACTACTCACAGGCAATAATCACTCAGGCAAAGCTAATAAAGGATACCCACCGGGGAACAAATGGATGCGCATTTTAGCCTAAAAGACAGGACAAAGTCATAAAAAAGTGCGAACGACAACTCATGGGCCCGGTTTAAACCCGATGGACATACCCGGGCTCAACATCAAATGGACGAAAAAAAGGCTCACTCCGGAGCCTTTTGTAGAATCTGCCATATAAAACCGGCTGTTGCCGTGCAGAAAATCAGTCCTTTAGCTTGACCACGATAAACATGGGGTTGCCGGCACGCAACAAACGGATGGCAACTGCCTTGTTAGCAGGCAAATCTTCAACGACTTCGCCAAATTGACTCACCGACTTCACTGCCTTGTGGTTAACGCTGGTTATGATATCACCTTTGCGAACCCCGCCGGCTTTGGCTGGCCCCGATTCTACTCTGACAACCTCGACCCCGCCATCAATGGAATACCGTTCGGCCACCCTGTCTTCGAGATTCCGCACACCAATAGCCAGTCGGTTCATTTTCCTGCCGGTATTGGACGCCGGTCGGGATGCCCCGTCCTGATTGGGCAGTTCACCGATCGTCACCCTCAGTGTTTTCTCATCACCTTCTCGCACTATAGTCAACTTTGCCGTCTGACCTACCTTTGTTCGCCCGACCAGGTGAGGCAAATCCGAAGATAGCGATACCTCGTGACCATCATACTCAATGATAATATCACCAGCCTCAAGACCGCCCTTTTTTGCGGGCGAATCCGGCATAACCTGGGCCACCAGTGCGCCATGCGGTTTACGAAGACCAAATGATTCTGCCAAATCCCTGTTTACTTCCTGAATCAGGACACCCAGCCAGCCGCGAGATACGTAACCCTTGCTCTTTATCTGGTCAACGACTTCCATGGCAACATCAATGGGTATCGCAAAGGAAACGCCCATAAATCCGCCGGAGCGTGTGTATATCTGGCTGTTAATACCGACCACTTCACCATCCAGATTGAATAAGGGGCCACCGGAGTTTCCCGGATTGATTGCAACATCAGTCTGAATGAAAGGCACATAGTTTTCGTTGGGCAAGCTCCTGCCGAGTGCGCTGACAATACCTGCAGTGACCGTATAGTCAAACCCGAAAGGTGAGCCGATTGCAAGCACCCACTCACCGACATCCAACTCCCTGGATTTGCCCATCTTGACCGCCGGAAGTCGCTTGGCATCGACCTTTAACAAGGCAAGATCAGAGCGTTTATCTGCACCGATCAATTCGGCAGCCAGCTCACGACGATCACTCAGTCGCACAATAATTTCGTCCGCACCGGAAATGACGTGGTTATTGGTTAGAATATAACCGTCACTCGATACGATAAACCCGGAGCCGACAGAGTGCCTTGGTGTTGACCTCTGATCCTGGTCAGGGGAGCCGAAAAAATGCCGGAAAAATTCGGGAATCTGTTGCAAATCTTCCTCAGACAAACCGCCACGCTGTGCGACTCCCGGTTTACTGGTGGTACTGATATTTACAACCGACGGAGAGGCATCCTCAACCAGCTCGGTAAAGTCAGGCAGACTGCCCGCGTTACTGGCAACACTGACCAATAACAACAAAGCCGCAATAACCCGGTTTGAAAAAAAGTAAAACGCACGGTGCAGGGGATGCGATTTGGCAAGAATTGTAAAATCAAGAGTCATAGATAAACCTCGATATGGTGTGACTGGTTTGAAAATTTCAGCCGATACCGACTACTCCTATTCGCCTTATAATCTGCGGGAAGGGACTGGTAAATTCAAATTAAAGATCGGTAACTCACCCGGGCGAGCCTGCCATAACCCGTACCGCAATCGCACGAGGTTTCATTGCAAAAAATCGCAGCGATTCAGATTACTCCAACCCGCTTCAAGGACAGCAGTTTTGGTTGACAGGAATCCTCTTTTTCCAGGGTGGAACTGTATTTTCTGACCAGAGCGAAACCCGCAACAAGCCCCCCGAGTCCAAACAGGACGGAAATCAGCTCTTTGAGGGTTTCAGCTTCCACCAACGCGACAAGATCAGCAGACAGCGTGAACGAAGAGGCAATAAAGGCACCGAGGCAAGCAAGCAAAATCATAAAAAGCAGTGGCATGAAGTAGGTGATGACAGACAACCTGACCAACGAGTTTTCAGGAATACCAATCACGACCTCATCGCCAACAGCACAGTCAAGGGCAGCTTTCAGACGAACATCCGCAGCTTTGGAGCCAAGCATGGCAGAAAGCGTTTTTTGTCCACAGGTAGCGCTTGCCTGACAACCATCGCAGGCACTGCGTCTTGTCACCCTGACCCATGCGTATTCACCGTCGACAGCAATGACCTTGCCAGACTCTTTTAGCATAATGTTCAACCGCTACCGCTTTTCTGCCATTACTTTTTCCGGTACTGTTTCTCTCCCGGTGCCACTTTTCCCGGTACTATTTTTCCCGGTACTGCTTTTTTTTCCCGGTACTACCACTGTTCCCAGTAGTACTGTATACCGGCGGGTTTAGTCAAGTATTTCGTGAACAGTCAAAGCCCCAACCCGAAAAAAGTGGTAGCATTGGTGTTTCATTCTGTTACGAAACACACTTCAGGAATCACAATGACCGCGACTCTCAATTATGACGTACTCATTATCGGCAGCGGCGCAGCGGGTCTGACGACAGCACTGCACCTCCCCACCACTGCCCGGGTAGCAGTGGTGACCAAAGCGGAGGCGCTCAGTGGTTCAACTCTCTATGCACAGGGCGGCATAGCTGCTGTTCTTGATGATGCAGACTCTGTCGAGGCCCATATCGCCGACACGCTGGAGGCGGGTGCAGGTCTATGCCACAAAAACATTACCAAACACACCATAGACAACGGCAAGCAAGCGATTGACTGGCTGATACAGGAGGGCGTTGCCTTCACCAGACAGTCCGGTAACGAGGATGAATACCACTTGACGAAAGAAGGCGGCCACAGCCATCGACGGGTTATTCATTCTGCAGACGCAACGGGAAAGGCCATATCAACCACCCTGGTGGACAAGGTGCGAGAGGCAAAAAACATAGACCTGCTGGAAAACAGGGTGGCTATCGACCTGGTGACGCATAAAAAACTGTTTCTGCCGGGAAACCGTTGCGTAGGCGCATATATATTGAACCGACGCAATGCTCATGTTGAACTGGTCAAGGCCAGGTTTGTCGTTCTTGCCACCGGCGGGGCCAGCAAAGCCTACCTTTACACCAGCAACCCGGATGGTGCAACCGGCGATGGTATCGCAATCGCGTGGAGAAGCGGGTGCCGCGTGGCCAACATGGAGTTTAATCAGTTCCACCCTACCTGTCTTTATCATCCGCAAGCCAAGGCATTTTTACTGACAGAGGCCATTCGCGGAGAAGGGGGAAAATTAAAACTTCCCGATGGTTCACGTTTTATGCACCTGTTCGATAAACGGGAAGAGTTGGCTCCGAGAGATATCGTTGCTCGCGCCATTGACCACGAAATGAAAAGAACCGGAGCGGATCACCTTTACCTGGATATCAGCCACAAGCCACCGGAGTTCATCACCGAGCACTTTCCAACCGTTTATCAGGGCTGCCTGAAACATGGCCTCGATATTACCAAAGAGCCCATCCCTATCGTGCCTGCCGCACACTATACTTGCGGCGGCGTGATAACAGACAAACACGGCGCAACTGATGTAAACCAGCTATATGTAGTCGGTGAATCATCATTCACCGGGCTGCACGGCGCAAACCGGCTGGCCAGCAATTCGCTGCTTGAGTGTCTGGTTTTTGCCACAAGTGCTGCACAGCATATCGCCGCCCGGCTGGACGAAGTTCCGGAGCCTCCTGATATTCCTGACTGGGATGAATCACTGGTAACCGATTCGGATGAAGACGTTGTCATCTCACACAACTGGGATGAACTGAGGAGATTTATGTGGGACTACGTGGGCATCGTCAGAACAACCAAGCGCTTGCAGCGAGCCAAGCATCGTGTGGATATGCTGTCTCGGGAAATCAGCGACTATTACAGCAACTACAAAGTCTCCAATGACCTGCTTGAATTGCGAAATCTTGTCACTGTCTCGGATCTGATGATTTGTTGTGCAATGCAAAGAAAGGAAAGCCGCGGGTTGCACTATACGCTGGACTATCCTGACAGGTTGGAGGTGGCAAGGGATACCATACTGACACCGATAAACTACTCCGGTCCGACTTGAACAAACCGGAAACAGCATATACGGAACGCAGTATCCTCTGTATAATTCCGGATTGACCAACCTGGTAGAGTCGCTACAAGCAGTGGAGTTGCTATGAGCATAGAAGAAAACAAACTATTCTGGCACAGTCGAAGAGGTATGCTGGAACTGGATGTACTCCTGGTGCCCTTTCTCAAAGAGGCCTACCCGGGCCTGAACCCGGAGGACAAGGAGCGCTACAAAAAATTGCTGGAGTGCGAAGACCAGGATCTGTTTAACTGGTTTATGAAAAAAGCCGAGCCGTCTGACCCTGATATTAAAAAAATGGTTACAATGATTCTTGAGCGTGTTCAACCCGATTAATCTGACGCTGACAGCCTCTCCTCGAATCTGTCTGTTATTCACTTCTGTTTTCTTCACTCTTGCCGTTGCAATAGCTCACATTGACCTGCCCGGCTGGGCACACATTGCGGCAACAGTGCCCGCCCTGGCCGTCACTATTGACCTGATAATCAGGCAGGGGCTGGTTGCGCACCCGAATTCCGTTGTACGAATAAAGGCTTATAACAACAGGCTCTATTATTGGACAAGGCGCAATACCAGATACCAGGCAAGGCTGGGTTCCGCGACCATCATCCACCCTGCGCTTTCTGTATTGAGCCTGAAAACATCCACCTCACTATTTCCACGCTATTTATTGCTGACTCGTGACCACTGCAATGCAGATGACTTCAGGCGCTTGCGAGTTGCCATCAGGCTTGGGGAAATAACCTGACAATCCGGTAATTGAAATGAACGAACTCTGGACACAAGTTGACAATGCACAGATCACCCCCTTGGCAGCACTTGATTCGTCAGTTGTAGAGGGTAATTCCAACATATTATGCCAACTGACTGACGACGCAATTTTGCGCCTGTCCGGCCCCGACGCAAAAAAGTTTCTCCAGGGACAGGTGACCTGTGATGTCACTCAAATTTCAGCAACCCGATCGTCCATGGGCGCAGCATGCACGGCCAAAGGCAAAATGGTTGCCCTGTTCCAGCTTGTTATGGATGATTCGGAAAATGAGCCGCGTTATCTGATCAGAGTACCCTCAAGCACAGCCACTGCATTGATGGCACATCTCGAAAAGTACATTATTTTCTCCAGGGCATCCGTTTCTATCAGTAGCGAAGTCTGCAATGTCGGATTGTTCGCAGGAGCCAGCTCGTCAATTTCAGGTATCAGACTGCCGGATAATTCCGGTGAAACACTCTCTCACAGTACATCTCACGGAAAAGTATCAGTAACAAGGATCGCCCGTCATGCGCCTCTTTTCGAGGTATTTGGAACACAAGCTGGCCTGGTCGGGTTTTTTCAGTCATGCGATACACCGGCCCTTGTCACCCCTCCTCCCGCCTGGAGAAGCATCGAAATCTATCAGGGTATCCCGAGGCTGGAGGCGGAGCAGGTAGATAAATTTGTCCCGCAAATTTTTAATTTGCATTACCTGAATGCAATCAGCTTCCAAAAAGGTTGTTATACCGGGCAGGAAATCGTCGCCAGAATCAAGTACCTGGGTAAAGAAAAAAAACAACTCCGTGTCATGCAGTGCGAAGTACCCGGTCATCGGCCGTTTTCCGCCCGGATCGCCGGGTTGACAGTCGAAGACTCTGCGCATAAAAAAGCGGGCACGGTTCTACGCTGCAGCGAAAACATCGAGGGGAAAGTGTACCTGTCTGTCATCCTGAATACAGGCAGTGACAGCAAGACGGAATACTTTGCGCCCGAACTGAGCAGTGACCCACTGCAATTGCTGGAGTTGCCATATTAGCGGCTAGATGATGTAATCATCACCGACGGGCCTGGATGCCAGCATTGTCCAGGCGGCATAGTTGGTCAGATAAACCTCGCCGGACAAGTGCTCAAGAAAGTGACTTCGTCGCAGTTTATCCTGGACGGGCCCCTTTATTTCGGATAGATGTAATGTGATACCGGCATCCAGCAAACATTGCTGAATCGTGTAAAGACTTTCCAGTGCGCTGACATCGATATCATTGATTGCAGAGCAAACCAGTAGCAAGTGTCTGGCATCAGGGTAGGTGGCCACCAGGTCATTGACCTTGTCTTCCAGAAACCGGCAATTCGCAAAATACAGGCTTGAATCTATTCGTAAAACAACCACATCCGGATGAGTGATGACATCGTAACGCAATACATTTCGAAAATGCTCGGTACCGGGAATCAGGCCCAGAACAGCGGTATGGGGCACACTGGAACGGTACAGATGCAACACTACTGACAGCACCACCCCGGCTGACAGGCCTGATTCCACCCCGCCAACAAGGGTTACAACCAGGGTGATCAACAGGGCGTAAAAGTCTTTTTTGCTATAATTCCAGCATCGCCTTATCGCGTCAAAATCAACAAGAGAAAGCACTGCCATAATGATCATGGCCGTAAGCGCAGCAATAGGCAAATAATAAAACCAGGGTGTAAGATAAAGCGTGGCAACAGCGACTCCCAGTGCGGTAAACAGGCCGGATGCCGGGGTCTCTGAACCCGCCTTGAAATTGATGGCCGAGCGCGACAGGCTACCCGACACAGGAAAACTGCCAGACAGGCTGGCCGCAATATTTGCCACTCCCAATCCGACCGCCTCCTGGTCGGGTTCTACCCTCCGCCGTTTTTGCGCTGCGAAGGACTGTGCGGCCGAAACCGAGCTGACAAAGGTAATCAGGCTGATTAAAGCGGCAGATATCGCCAAATCGGGCAAGACCAGGTTATTCCAGTCGTGGGAAGAGTGAAATAATTCGAGCGCCAGGTGAGGTAACCCTTCCGGGATAGCACCGACAATCGCCACCCCCTGAGTATCCAGCCGAAACCAGGCCACACAGAGGCCGGAAACGACCAAAACCGGGATAGGTGCAGTTTTCCCCAACAATTCCGCCAGCACAGGTGAACCGCGCAAGTAAATCACCAGTGCCTTGATAATTTTTGGAATTATATAAAGAAGAAGCATAGCCAGAACGCTGATAGTGGCTGTATAGGGGTTGACCTGATTTATCACCCGGGACATCGACCCGCCACTCTCTGCAATGTCGCCCAAAGTAATATTGCCCCCCAGAAGGTTACCCACCTGACTTGCGGCAATGGTAATTGCTGACGCCGTAATAAACCCGGATATGACCGGCGAACTGATAAAATTACTTAAAAAGCCCAATCGAAAAAGCCCGAACAACAGCAGAAAACAGCCCGACAACAAAGCCAATAAAGCCGCACCATGCAGAATCGCAGCCATATCGGACTTATCGGGAAAGGCACTGTTTAACGCAGCGGCAGTCATAATGGAGGTAATGGCAAAAGGGCCAACCGATAACGCACCGCTCGACCCAAAAAGCGCATAACACATCAAGGGAAGTATGCTGGCGTACAGTCCCGTTTGCGGAGGCAAACCGGCCAGCAGCCCATACGCCATGGACTGGGTAATCAGCATGACCGTAATCACCACAGCTGCGTTAAGGTCGCTGGCAAAGGTCGACAAGCGGTAGTTCCTGCCCCAGGCAAGTATGGGAAAAAGCTGCTCTGGCGCAAGGCGCTGCATATTATCTATCCACAATCAGGAATAACACAATGCAAGAAGACACCTGACAGACCCTCTCATATTCTTTGTTGTCAGTCGAGGTACAGGACTGCCCGAAACCCGATGACTCCCTATTTCCTTATTTATTTCCTTATTTACTTGCTTCTTTGTGAAAGCTTGATGATCTCCGCTATCTGTCGTGCTGTGCGCACAAGGTTTACTTCTCCCGCCTTTAGCGTGTTTTCCAGGTTATCCAGGAACGGGATGATGGGGAAGATCGCCGAGAAGCCCAAATCATTCAGTTTTTCGTGAGATTGCCCCAGGCAACCGCAGAGTGCAATCACGGCAGTGTTGTGTTTTTGGGCATGACGAAGCACACCAGCGGGTACCTTGCCCAGCAGTGTCTGGCCATCCATCCGGCCTTCACCGGTAATGACAAAATCCGCATCCTGGCATGCCTCGCTGAACCCGGATTCACGAATCACCAGTTCAATACCCGATTCGCTTGTGCTGTTTGGCAACCCGAACAATGCAAAGCCCAGCCCGCCAGCCGCACCACTGCCTGCGGTTTCCCTGTGATCCGGAAACCCTGCCTGCACCAGTTTGTCTGCGTAGTGAGCCAATGCCCGATCCAGTTGCCCGACCATTTCCCTGTCCGCCCCCTTTTGTGGGCCAAAAATGGCGCTGGCACCCCGGTCACCCAAAAGGGGGTTATTGACATCACACGCTACGGTAATCTCCGACTCCTTCAATCGGTCATCCAGGCCTGACAAATCGACCCGGGACAAAGAAGACAAAGCTCCACCACCCGGAGGAAGGGTATTACCATCGGCATCGTAAAACTTCACCCCCAGCGCCGTCAGCATGCCACTGCCACCGTCGTTGGTTGCGCTTCCGCCAATTCCGAGGATAAATTTGCGAACGCCCCGAGAAAGCGCATCGCGCATCATTTCCCCAACCCCGTGGGTCGAAGTCAACAGCGGATTACGCTGATCGGGAGTCAGCAGTGCCAGGCCGGATGCTTCTGCCATTTCAATCACGGCACATTGATTTGGCAGTATGGCATACCCGGCCCGAACATCCTTTCCCAACGGATCCTGAACATGAACACAACGCCACTGCCCATTGTGCAACTGGCATAATGCCTTTGCCGTCCCCTCTCCGCCGTCAGCCATTGGCAGGCAAACGCACTGCGCATCAGGCAAGGCATGGTGAATGCCCTGTTCAATGGCAGTTGCCACCTCACGGGCACTCAGGCTTTCCTTGAAGGAATCAGGGGCGATAACAAACTTCAAACTCATGGTCAACCCCTGAACTCGTGTATGAAACTGATATTCTCAAAGAACCGGCACTCCTGAAAATAAAAGGCCTAGAGTAAAACCAGGCTCAGAATCCAGACAAAGAGAATACCGCTCACACCCTGAATTGCGGTTGCAGCAGTCTGTGCCTTGTACGCCTGTGACACACTCATGCGTGAAAACTGACTCACAACCCAGAAAAACGAGTCGTTTGCGTGAGAGACTGTCATCGCACCGGAACCAATGGCCATAACACACAATACACGACCAATATCGCTATCCAGGCCAATAGATGATAACAATGGAGCAATCATTGCGGATGTGGTTACCAGAGCAACCGTTGAAGACCCCTGTGCAGTTTTAAGAGCAGCGGCAACGATAAAGGGCATGAAAATACCCAGGCCAAGCCCTGATAAGGTATCACCCAAATACTGTCCGATTGGAGTGGCCTTTAAAACGGAACCAAAAGCTCCACCCGCACCGGTAATCAACAGGATTGGAGCGGCAACGACCAGACCTTTGGCAATGGCATCGCTGAACTGCTTTGTTTTATCCTCACCCTTAATCAGGAAAAATGCGCAAAATACACCAATCAGCAAGGCAGTAAAGGGCTGTCCCAGGAAGCTCAAAAAGTGTGTAACACTTCCTTCACCAAGAGGGTGACTGGGGAAGTTCACTATTGTTCCGACACAAATAAGAGCAATGGGCAGCACGATAGGCAGGAATGCCATTGTTGGCGATGGCAGCTCGCCATAGTCTTCGCGTGATACGGTTTGTTGCAACTCTTCCTCGGCTCCCCGGCCATCGGGGGCAATTTTGACAAAGCGGTTTGCCCACCACCAACCGGTAAGGATAGGTACAATGGCCACAATGGAGCCAAGCAGAATAACCCAGCCAAGGCTGTCTGACAGACCCAGATTCCCTGCGGCTGCAATAGGGCCCGGAGTTGGAGGAACAAAGGTATGGGTAGCATAGAGGCCGGTCGCCAGAGCAACACTCATTGCAACAGAAGACACTTCCATGCGTTTCGCCAGAGATTCTTTCAGCGAGTTCAAAATCACATAGCCGGAATCACAGAACACAGGCACGGAGACAATCGCACCAACGATCGACATGGTGAGGGTTGGAAATCGGTCACCGATTTTTTTGATGACGGTTTCGGCCATGACAATGGCGGCACCGGTTTTTTCCAGAATGATGCCGATAATCGTACCAAATACAATGACCAGACCGATATAACCCAGGATTCCACCAAAACCTTTGGTGATGGTTTTTGAAATATCGGTGACGGGAAGTTGATAATAAAAAGCGGTAATGAGCGCAGCTAAAAGAAGAACCAGAAACGGATGCCATTTCAGCTTTGATGTTGAGAAAACAATAAAGCCAATGACAATACATAGACCCAGAATCAACATAAATGCTCCCTCCCAGGAAAACGACGTGAACTAATGCCCCCTTACAACAAAACAACACGAATCAGTATATTTTATAGCTACAAATTAATCAAAAAATACACTTTTTTTCGATTGCTTCAATTCGGAGTTCACTCTGATAAAAACGGCTCTTTTTACCATTGGCCAGCCTCTGGCCCCCTGCTTCTAACCTCCAGATAGTGCAACACTTCCTCACGGTCACCACGGAAAACAATTTTCTGCCCGCGCCGTTCCAGGTTCCAACTGTATTGCGGGTCGTAATACTCTACCAGCAACCGTTCTATCCATTGACGATGAACGCTGCTGTCACCCGCCTGATGCGCCCGAATAGCCTGTTCCAACAATTCGCTGAACGCCTGGTAACGGGCGCCACCAAGCCGTTTGCGGATCTTGCTCATGGACTGGCGCAGTTCATCGGCAAAATAATGGAAGGCCGAATCAGGTTCACCACAAAATTTCTGCCATTCGGACAGTTTTTCAAGAATATAATTCCTGAATGAATGGTCAATACGCTGTTCAAGACCGGCTTCAACCACCACCAGAGATGCCTGCTGCATACTGTTTCTCAGTCTGGGTGGCAGGGCACAGCGGCCGATCAACCGGCCTTCATCTTCGAGAATAATCGGTACAGCCACGGCTTTATGTTGCTGGCGCAGAAACTGAATTGACACGGCATTTTCAAAATCAATCTGCCCCGGCTGAGCGGATGCCCGTTTGCCAAATGCACTACCCCTGTGGTTGGCCAGCTCCTCCAGATCAATACTGTTATCTATCTGCCCTAACAAATCGGTTTTTCCCGCGCCGGTCTGTCCGGCCAGTAACAAAAGTCGTTGAGGCCTGTCAGGACGATCAAATTCATCACACAGTTGATCCAGGCGATCAATCAAAAAGCGCCGCATGGCCTTGTACCCTCCTTTTACCAGAGGATATTCACACCCCGCTTCCGCCATCCATTTTTGCACTGTGTGGGAACGCAACCCACCACGAAAACAATAGAGATAACCATCAGGATTTTTTCGTGCAAATTCCAGCCATTGATCCAGCCGTTGTTGCCTGCTGTCTCCGGAAACCAGTTGATGGCCCAGGCGGATTGCCGCTTCCTGCCCCTGTTGTTTGTAACATGTACCCACCAACTCGCGCTCTCTATCCGTCATCAAGGGCAAATTGACCACGCCCGGAAAAGCCCCCCTGGCGAACTCTATGGGTGCCCGGGTATCAAACATGGGGGTGTCGGATAAAAACAACGCGTTGTAATCATCGGTATCCTGTCGTTTGCCTGCAGACGGTTGTTCGCTGTCTTCACAACTCATGCTATTGCACCTCGATCAAAGCGGCATCTGGAGAGTCTGCTGCGACCAGTTCCCCGATCGGGTTGGCATATAGCCCCTCACTTTTCAACAGGGCTTCCAGCTCGGCCTGCCCCTCGGGTTCAACGGCAATTAACAGGCCACCGCTGGTTTGTGGATCACACAGTAAAAAACGCTGCTGTTCAGTCATTTGACCTGATTTATGGCCATAGGAATCAAAATTTCGCAAAGTGCCACCGGGAATACAGCCTTTTTCCAGGTAGTCTTTCACTGATTCCATAAAGGGAATCGCTGAAAAATCAATCCTGGCATGTAAACCACTGCCTTCACACAGTTCCAGCAAATGTCCCATCAAGGCAAACCCGGTCACATCCGTCATGGCCTTAACGGCGTTGATATCCGCCACCTGGTGCCCCACCCTGTTTGAGCGACACATCAGCTCGATGGCCAGCCCCTGGTGCTCCGGTAACAGCTTTTTCTGCTTTTGGGCAGTAGTCAAAATACCCACACCGAGAGGCTTGGTCAAATACAGTTTGCAGCCGACGGTCGCGGTATTGTTTTGTTTCAGCTTGTCTCTGGCAACCTGCCCGGTAACGGCCAGACCAAACAGTGGCTCGGGCGAATCAATACTGTGACCGCCAGCCAGAATAATCCCGGCATCCCGACAGGCCTGCCGACCTCCCTCTACCACTTGCCCGGCCACTTCTGCGGCCAATTGATTGATCGGCCACCCGAGTATGGCGATGGCCATCAGAGGTTGACCACCCATGGCATATATATCGCTGATCGCATTGGTCGCCGCGATACGACCAAAATCAAAGGGGTCATCGGCGATTGGCATAAAAAAATCTGTCGTACTCAGTATCACCTGCCCGTTGCCCAAATCATAAGCGGCAGCATCATCCTTACTGCCGTTACCCACCAATAACGCCGGGTCTACGGGTATATCCGGCCGGCTGCCAAGAATGGTATCGAGCACTTTCGGAGAAATTTTACAACCACAGCCCGCGCCGTGACTGTATTCGGTCAGTTTAATTGCAGAAGACATAAAGAATGGCAGCCTGAATAGTGTTAGATTGAAAAAGGTGTTGTTTTGTCTATCGTCGTGTTGTCTAACGTTGTGCTATATGCAGTAATGTTTTCTCTGTAGTGATGTTTTCTCTGTAATAGTGTTTTCTATAGTTGTGTCATCCCGAATCTTTTTATACTCTTTATAAGGTACAATTGCCAAGTTATTCAATGGTAAAACAAAAAAAGGGTCTACCTCAATCAAGACTGGCCCGGGTTATAATGATCTGCAAGCCTGTTTTAATCACACTCACTATTGAAACTCACTCTACAATTCTCTATAAAAAAATCCCATGACAAACGACACCCCCGAATCAGCAAAATCCTCAACACTGGTAGAAGCGACAGTAGAACGGACTTACAACCCGTCCGGCAGAGACCCTGATTACGCTCAGCAGCTTATCAATATGCTGGAAAAGAAAAACCGGGCGCTTGCTATCACCTGGCCAATATTGCTGATTATCAGCATCGGCCTTGGTTTCGTTCTTTTGAGTTATCACCAGAACAACCGACTCCTTTTGAAAGAACTGGATCATACACAACAGGAACTGGACACCGGCAAGGCGCGACTGTCCTCAACCGAAAGCAAGCTGGAACAGGCCAACATCCTCCACATTGCACTTAAAAAAGAGCTGGCCAGGCTAATCAAACAACCTCGAAACTGGCTACAGGCAGAGACCGGATCAGCATTGTCACATGCCATGACATTCACCTCTTCAAACAGTGACGAAGAACTCTCTGCTGCACTTGAGAGCATTCTTGCCCGGGCGGACAAACACCATGAACAGAAGCAGGAACAGATTGCCAACATACAATCAGTACTGGCGAAATCATCCAGCGACTTCAACGAGATCAAAACCGCCTATAACGCCTTGCAGAACAAGGTGAAGGAACAAACATCGGAACTATCCACTACCATTGAAAAAATAGACACGCTAACCGCGAGCAGAGACAGCAATACAGTTAAACTGCAAAAAAAACTGTCTATGTTCAAACAGGAAAATGTACGCCTGCAAAAGGAAGTGAACAAACGCATTTCGGCTTTTGACGCATTGGCCAAACGCTACAAGGAGACTCAAAAGAAAAATCACCAGCTATCAGACCAGTTAAATAAAAACAGGAAAAAAACCGTCAGTCTTGAAAACCGCCTGAAAGAGACAAAAGACAAGCTTGAAACCTCCCTGAACAGGCTTGAAACCGCCAGGGCAGAGTACGCGAGCCTCAAGGAGCAGTTCGATTCACTCAGCAGAAGCCTTAAAGCCATCACTCAGCCCATAAGACAAGGCACGCAAGGAAGTCTGCAAGACTCCCGGATCATTGATAAAACAACACGGGAAGATGCAGAAATCGCCTACCCGGATGTTTCTTTACCCGAATAGCCGACCTCCCGCAACACCTGGTTGCAAGGAGAGTTTTTTTGCAAGATCGCGCTTAAATGGGAAACAAGATCCTCACGAATTACATCAGGGCTGACCACTCTTGCGCCTGCACCCAGGGAGGTTAACCAGTTTCTCAGCTGAACTGTTCGACGAACGGTTGCCGTCAGTTGGTACTGATTCCCTTCCAGCACCCTGATCTCCTGGTCTGCACTGATCGGGCTTTCTGACAGGTCTTCTATCAGATTGGATTGCTGTGCCCCGGCGTCCAGCTCCAGCACAAGCTGGTAGCTGGTATCGTCACTCCTGGTTACCAGGATATCCATATTCCCCTGCTCCAGAAACTGCCTGAGACTAAAGTCTTGCGGAATTGATGCAGACTCGGGTGCTGTGTATATATCCCGAATCTTGTGTAGCAAAAAGCTCCGGTACCCCGAATCGGAAGGCTCGGACTCACTGCCATCTTTCTTGCCAACCAGATAGATTTTTGGCAGCAGAATGGCAATACCGTAAGGATGCACCCGATAGTTTTTATTGCGGTAATCAAAGACAACCTGCCTGTTAAGGATTATCGCCCTGTAAATGGTATCCAGTGCTTCCATGTCAAACGCGGCGGCCTGCAGCTTTTGCCCACGCTGAAAAAACTCTATTGCATTACTTAAACGCTGGTAAGACCGGGGTGTCAGGGATTTCTCACTTTCCCGAAGGCGATCTTCCGCCTGTGCAAAAAAACGGTTTAATTCAGTCACGGTATTACGCGGCAGAATGTCACCCAAATGCTTGCGCGTCAGAGTGAATGCGAGCGCCATAAACCTCGGCATTTTCTCGAAATCGAAACGCAACCCCGAGTAAGGCTCAAGCCGCCAGTACAGGCTTTTGCCTTGCCCGCGCACAGACTCCAATCCAAAAATATTATCCGGTTCATCATCCTCCAGAGTATCACCCAGAAGGAATTTCAAATCACGCTGAACAATTCTTAACAGTGATTTTTCATCAAGATTGTCATCATTGATGTATCCGGCATTGACCAGGTGCGTTACTATTTCCCTGGTGCTCTTCATCTGCCGGGAGCTGGAAAGAAATTCCAGAATCGTTAACCTGCGGAGGAAGGATTCCAAAGTGATGAATCTCCGTTTTTATCGCTTTGCACTTGTTATATCTGAAGCGTACCTGCTGTACCTGAAACGCAGTTACCATACTTAGTGTGTAGTTATGTAGTTACTATACCCAATGTATTGACGATATCCAGTGCATGAACGAAACTGAATAACTCAAAGTCACTTCTTATGATTATTATGATTAAATGGTTAAACTCTTATGATTGAATGGTTAAACTCCAATATTGAATATTGGCACTGGCTGGTTCTGGGTATGGCACTCGTCATTATGGAAATATTCACCTCCGGCTTTATTGTCTTCTGGTTCGGCATCAGCGCTCTTGTGCTCTCGCTGGTATTGCTGGTTGTGGATATGCCGTTTCAGGCACAATTGATGATCTGGGTCGTTCTCGCTCTGGTGGCTGTTTTTATCTGGTTCAAATTTATCAAACCGGGCTGGAAAGACAAAACCACCGCTGGCATGGGCAGAGAGGCGCTCACCGCTCAAATTGGCACTGTAATGGAATCCAATACCGGCAAAAATCGGGGAAAACTCAAGTTTCCCGCTCCCATTCTCGGCGAAGATGAATGGATTTTTATTTGCGATGAAGAAATCGAAGTCGGCGCACGCGTCAAGGTAAATGACGTTTCGGGCAATACATTGATGGTAAACCGTTACTGAACGCTGAATCTTATTTAAAACGTATCATCACCAAGGAGTAGAAAATGGAAGGTTTAATCGTTGTTGGCTTTTTCGTCATTTTGGTCTTCGTTACCGTTTCGATGGGAGTGCGCATTGTTCCGCAGGGATCAAAACACATTGTTCAGCGACTCGGCAAGTTTCACGCAACATTGACACCTGGTCTCAACATCATCATTCCCTATATTGATAACGTGTCTTACAAGGTCACCACCAAGGACATTGTGCTGGATATCCCCTCCCAGGAAGTCATTACCGAAGATAACGCAACCATTGTTGCCAACGCCGTCGCCTACATCAATATTGTTTCTCCGGAAAAAGCCGTATACGGTGTCGAAAACTATGAGTGGGCAATTCAAAACCTGGTGCAAACCGCTCTCAGGTCTATCGTCGGTGAACTTAAACTGGATGAGGCCCTGTCTTCACGGGATAAAATCAAAGCCAAACTCAAAGAAGCGATTTCAGACGATATCGCCGACTGGGGAATCAACCTGAAAACCGTGGAAATACAGGACATCAACCCTTCCCAGACCATGCAGGCCGCCATGGAAGAACAGGCCGCCGCTGAACGTCAGCGCCGGGCGACAGTCACCAGAGCGGAAGGTGAAAAGCAGGCTGCCATTCTGGAAGCGGATGGACGTCTTGAAGCTTCGAAACGGGATGCACAGGCACAAGTCGTTCTGGCTGATGCCAGCAGAGAGGCAATCGAGCGGGTCACCCAGGCAATCGGTGAACGTGATCTGCCCATTTTCTATCTGCTTGGAGAAAAGTATGTATCTGCACTGGAAAACCTGTCCACTTCAGATAATGCGAAAAACATCATCCTTCCTGCTGACCTGCCAGAAGCGGTACGCGGACTGATGAAAGGTGCCAAATAAAGGTCAGGCAAAGGAGGAAACCGGCCAGAAACCGGAAAACACGGTTATCAACCCCGGATGCAAACAGCCTCCGGGGGGTTGGTACCCCCGGGCCGGCGCCAAGCGTCAGGCCCTCGCAATTACATCAAGAAAATCCTGCCCGTAACGCTCCAGTTTGGTTGCTCCCACCCCGGAAATTCCAGCCAAATCTTTCAGGCTGGTCGGCCTTTCAGACAACATGGTTTTAAGTGTTGCATCATGGAATATGACATAGGGTGGAACATTCTGTTCTTCGGCGAGGCGTTTCCTGCAGGCTCGCAACGCCTCCCAGAGAGGCTTCCGGGCATCGGTAATATCCAGGGTATCCGTCTTTTTGCGCTCTGCACGCGCCCGACCGGTCTTGACAGAATCCAGCCTGAATTCGATGGACTCTTCACCTTTCAAAAGAGGACGGCTCTTTTCACTTAACGACAAGTGACCATAGTCATAGTTGACAATCAGATAGTCCCTGGCAACCAGTTGCCGAAATACCGATCGCCATTGGGCTTCACTGATATCCTGTCCAATGCCGAAAGTCGAAACGTGCTGATGACCAAACTGAATCACCCTGTCTGTCGCTTTCCCCCGCAACACATTCACCAGGTGAACGACACCAAACCGCTGGCCGGTACGGTAAACACAACTCAGCGCTTTCCTTGCGGCATCGGTGCCATCCCAGATTTTCGGGGGAGCAAGGCAGTTATCACAGTTTCCACAGGGTCTATCCTGTGTTTCGCCAAAATAGGACAGCAACACCTGCCTGCGACAACAGGTGATTTCCGCCATGCCCAGCATGGCATCGAGCTTTCGCTGTTCGATGCGTTTGATCTGTTCATTCGCGTCAGACCCGGCCACCATTTGCCGGAGCTTGATAACATCCTCGAGCCCGTAAACCATCCAGGCTACCGATGGCAGCCCATCCCGCCCTGCCCGGCCTGTTTCCTGATAATAGGCTTCGACACTTTTTGGCAGATCAAGGTGGGCGACAAAACGCACATCCGGCTTGTCAATTCCCATACCGAACGCAATGGTAGCGACAATAATCACCCCCTCCTCCTGAAGAAAGCGGGCCTGGTGCATCGATCGGGCCTGTTTATCCAAACCGGCATGATAGGGCAAGGCATTAAACCCCTGCTGCTGAAGCCAGGCCGCCGTATCGTCAACTTTTTTTCTGGACAGGCAATACACAACGCCTGCTTCGTTCGGAAATTCCGACTGGATGAATGCAAGCAATTGCTGCCTGGGATTTTGTTTCTGCTCAATTCGATACTGGATATTTGGCCGATCAAAACCCGAGATAAAAACACGGGGTTCATTCAGTGCCAGCCGATTGACGATTTCCTCCCGGGTTTTATCGTCAGCCGTTGCCGTCAGTGCAATTCTGGGAACGGACGGAAATCTTTCGGCCAGAACATGCAGAGACAGATAATCTGCCCTGAAGTCATGCCCCCACTGGGACACGCAATGAGCCTCGTCTATCGCAAATAATGAAACCTGGCACCGGGAAAGCCAGTCCAGACAATGGGGTAATACCAATCTTTCAGGCGCGATATAAATCAGGTCAATCAGACCGTTCATCGCCTGCTGCTCCACCTGGTAATTCTCCGCTGCCGAGCGGGAGGAATTGATACAGGCTGCCCGTACGCCCAATTGGGCGAGGGAAGACACCTGATCCTGCATCAATGCAATCAATGGCGAGACAACGATCCCCACGCCCTGGCGGACAATGGCCGGTATCTGATAGCAAAGTGACTTTCCCCCGCCCGTCGGCATCAGTACAAATGCGTCTCTGCCTGACAGCACGGTTTCGACCACCTCGTCCTGAGGGGGTCGAAAATCGGAAAAACCGAATTGTGAATGGAGCACTTCTTTTGCTTCCCGCAGCACCTTCTAACTCCTTTTGCCTTTCCAAAAGAACAAACAAACAAAACAGGAGGAGGATGATAGCGCCTTATGAGGTGCGAGAGAAGGCTGAACATCAACTTCAGAAACAGGCAGGGACTCTACACGGCCAAACCCGACTCCGAAGCACGCTATTTGCTATTCTTCGGTCAAGGTAGTCAAATAGTGCTCAAGCTCCTGACAGCCACCGATGTATTCCTTGCCATGAAAAATCTGCGGTACAGTTTCCACCGGACGGCCTATGGTTTTTTCCAGATCCGCTTTCGATATGCCTTCCTTGTGAATATCAATATACTTCAGTGGATATTTTCTGTCTTCCAACAGTTGCTTTGCCCGAATACAAAAACCACAACCTTCTTTGCCAAATACCGTAAAACGATTCATCTTTCACCTTCCTGTTAAAACTGATAATGAACTAGCACTGATAATGAACTGCCAGACAAAGTATGTACCCGGCAAACGCCAAAGCCAACTATATTGATTTTATATGGACAATAGTTTTTATCTATCAACAGAACCATTCTGCTACACGGACAGTCAGGAGTAAAAAACCGCAATCCAGAATGTTTCCATGTCCGGATGCGTCCATAACACCTTATGCTTCCGACCGGCAGGGATGTTGATGTAGTCACCCTGCTGCATGGGCACCGGGTTTTCGTCACCCTCAAAAAGCAGAGATGCCTGCCCTTTCACCACCATCACCCATTCATTCTCTGTCTGGTCATACCAGCCCTGTTCGGGTGAAGAATGGCCCTTTGAAATGATACGTTCGATTCGGACAGACGAAGACTCAACCAGGGTTTCACACAATTCAACGGGTAACTCTTCGGGAACATTGTCAAACAGATTGGATTTCATAGACCGGTTGTGACACTCATTTCGACCGTAACTGATTTTCAGCTGGCGCCGCATTCTGTTGACATTCAGGACATCAAAGATGCCGACACTCTCGCCTGGTTTCTCCAAGTAAAGCACAACTTTTTGTTGCTGCCACGGTTCGTGTTCACTTTCGGCATTATTCTGATATCTGGTATTCATATTTTGGGCAGGCCGCTGTGATCATGTTATCATCCAGGATCGATCAGGTAATGCTACCGAAACGTAAAGGAACTCCGAAGAAACCCGGATTGGACTGTTGACAGCAAAACAAGGGCTCCGGAAACACCTGTTTCGGAAATGGCGCGATTATTGGCAGGTTCGTGGTCGCGCATACTTGACAAAATAACAATCTCATCAAGAAGGAATAAACTGTATGGGGCTGCTCATTTTTTACGTCAGTCTTGCTTTGGGAGTCTCGTTTTTATGCTCCATAATGGAGGCGGTGCTACTGTCGATATCACCCTCTTTCATCGCCCGGCATGACAATGATGACAATCCGTTCGGAAGAAAGTTGAAAGAGTTCAAAAAAAATCTGAATGAACCCCTGGCCGCCATTTTGAGTTTGAATACCATCGCCCATACCGTGGGGGCTGCCGGTGCCGGTGCCCAGGCGGCAAAAGTATTTGGTGAAGTATATATTGGTGTCATATCCGCGGTGTTGACCTTTTTGATTCTGGTGGTTTCTGAAATTATCCCCAAAACATTGGGAGCTGCATACTGGCGACAACTGACCCCCACCGTCGTCAGACTTTTGCAAATCACCGTTTTTTTAATGTGGCCTCTGGTCAAAATGTCTGAAATGCTGACAAGCCTTATCACCAACCATAAAGGCAAACATCAGATTCAGCGGGACGAGTTTATTGCCCTGACCGAACTTGGAACCAAAGAGGGCATATTTCATAAATACGAGTCACGAGTATTGCACAATCTTTTTTATTTCCGAAACATTCGTACAAAAGATATCATGACACCAAGAACCGTCATGTTTGCCATGAGTGAAAACCTGCCTGTTTCTGAAGTGCTCGAACAGAACCCGGTATTACGATTCTCGCGTATACCGATTTTTGGCGAGAATCCGGACGATATCAAGGGGTTTGTTTTAAAAGATGATATTTTAAGAAAGGGAACGGAAAACCACCGTACCTTGCTGAAAGAGTTGTGCAGAACCATACTGGTAATTCCTGACGACCTTGCTCTCCATGACCTCTTCAGAAAGATGATGAGTGATTCAAATCATATCGCATTGGTGGTGGACGAGTATGGCGGCACTCAAGGGCTGGTCACCATGGAAGATTTCATTGAAACCCTGCTCGGCCTTGAAATAGTCGATGAATCGGATGATGTTGAAGACATGCAGGCTTTGGCAAGGAACAAATGGAACGAGAGAGCACAAAAAAATGGCCTGTTCACTTCACCAGACAAAGATTGAGCATAACGAATAAGGAGAGTTACATTGAACCTTTGTGTACCTGGTGTCAGGTTTTACACATTATTAGGCATATGAGTGAACACAACAAAGACCACTCCTTATGTCCGGTTTCATTTGACCAGAACAGTGCGCTGCAGCTTAATTCAGGCGTTAGTTATAATGAATAAAATCATTTCATCGTTAGAACACATTACCAGGACAAAAGAGTGCAGAGTCGTCTTTAGTAAACGCGGGTCTCACATTTTCGGTGGAGATATCGAAAATCTTAAAATCACTGGCTTGAGTTTTCCAATAAAAATTCATCATATTTTCACTATTGATACACTTGATAAATACTCGCCAATAAAATTTAATAAATGCAGATATCTACCACTGGTTTTTCCTCTTTCTTGTGAAGATGTTAATCACATTTCCTACCTGATAACTGGAGAGTTGGAAATTAACATTCTCAATTTTTCAGGCTGTGCAAAAGGGGAGAAAGACGTTTTTCCGAACAACTTGCCTTTTAGAAAAGCCAAATTAAAGCCGCTATCGTATGCACAGAAAAGAATACTCTATTCAGATGTCCGGGAAAAATCATTCCTCGATAAAAGAAGAATGAAAAAACTCTGGAATGGTCAACCGTTCCGTGTTTCAGGTATGCTTGAATATAATCCGCATTTTGGCCCGTGTTTAAGCAATAGCGAATCTGATAATACATTTTGTTCATCATGGAAATTTGCGGAATTTCCCGTAACCAAAATACCTTTTGGTGATGTTTGGAATGAAATTCCATCAGAGGCAGTTTTTCAATTCTTTGTTTGTTTGCACTGCGATCAAATTCATACAAGTCTCAATTGTACTTAGTCGACCCTGAAAAATTCAGTTTTCATCATGATAATGTGAATGCTTTTACTTTCACCCACATCGCCTCACTGTAACCGCTCAAACCAGGACGTCATTGACTATACGTCTTTGATGAGATTGACCATAGCAGGCGGGCAACCAATACCGCCCATCATCAGACTCAACCACCTCCGTCTTTCGATTAATTTTTATCACCTTCCCGAGTACACACAGACCCTTGAAACGACTTGTTAGCCATCAGTTTTTTTCTTGAAGCGAGCAAGCCGCTCACAAAGAGTTTTGCCATCTGTCACGAAGAGTACACGGTCTGCTTCTTCTTCAATCTTCATAAAACCAAGCTTACGATGCAAGCGAAGGGATACCTGGTTGGTAAAGTGCACCGAAGATCTGATAGCCGAGGGAGCATCGGTCTGCAAACGCCGTCTGGCCTCGGAAAGCAGATCCCGAAGGACGAAGCCCT
>PDWI01000400.1_pt1 | contig 69995 bp, 62 predicted proteins | sample 1430891 | NCBI WGS metagenome assembly PDWI01 (sample SAMN01162508, study PRJNA174530) | Oral metagenome, whole genome shotgun sequencing project. | biome: Marine environment; feature: Marine mammal; material: Swab sample of the gingival sulcus; isolation source: swab sample of gingival sulcus...
AAAGTTGGGAAGCGTTACTGGACTTTATGCTGGTTGGGCTGGAGCGAAAGCATCGACCGGATGATATTGCAGCATGGGTGTTAAAATGAGAATTGCTGGGGCGAACCATTTGTCCTTTTTCGGCGATGCCTTTGTGAATATAATGCTGGATTGAATTTTCAGTTCTTAACGAACACCTCATGCTAGGGATTTTTATGTCTACCTCAAAGCCAAAAATTATTTATACACTGACCGATGAAGCGCCGCTGCTGGCGACGTATTCATTGCTTCCTATTGTCAAAACCTTTACTGCCGCTGCGGATATTGATGTTGAAACCAGCGACATTTCTGTGGCCGCTCGTATTCTGAGCGAGTTCTCGGACTACCTCACCGAAGAACAGAAAGTGGGCGATAATCTAGCTGAGCTGGGTCGCCTGACGCAGTTTCCTGAAACTAACATTATCAAGTTGCCGAATATCAGTGCCTCAGTGAATCAGTTGATTGCTGCGGTAAAGGAGCTGCAGGAAAAAGGTTACGCAATTCCTGATTTTCCAGAAGATCCACAAAGTGATGAAGAAAAAGCGTTAGCCGCACGTTATGCCAAAGTATCAGGAAGTGCGGTCAATCCGGTACTGCGTGAAGGTAACTCTGATCGTCGCGCGCCACCGGCGGTTAAGCGTTACGCTCGCAAACACCCGCACAAGATGGCGAAATGGAGTCAAGCGTCACGCACCCACGTTGCGCACATGCGTAAAGGTGACTTCTACTCCAGCGAAAAGTGCATGACCATGGACAGGGCTTGCAGTGTCAAGATGGACTTGGTGACGGAAGATGGCAAAACCATCGTGCTGAAAGAGAGAACAGACTTGCTGGAAGGTGAAATCATCGACAGCATGTTTATGAGCGTACGCGCGTTGCGTGACTTCTTTGAAAGTGAAATGAATGATGCTAAAGATACCGGTGTCATGCTGTCACTGCACGTTAAAGCAACCATGATGAAGGTGTCTCACCCGATTGTATTTGGTCACGCGGTTACTGTTTTCTACAAGGACTTGTTTGAAAAGTACGGTGAGCTGTTTGATAAGTTAGGCGTTAACCCGAACAACGGTATCAGCAGTGTTTATGACAAGATTGCAACCTTGCCTGCTTCGTTCCGTGAAGAAATTGAGAAGGATATTCACGCTTGTTACGCCGGTCGTCCTGAGTTGGCGATGGTGGATTCTGCTAAGGGTATTTCAAATCTGCACGCACCAAATGACGTCATTGTTGATGCATCCATGCCAGCGATGATCCGTAATGGTGGTCAGATGTGGGGGCCTGATGGAAAAGCCAAGGATACTAAAGCACTGATGCCAGAAAGTACCTATGCGCGCATTTATCAGGAAATGATTAATTTCTGTAAAACTAATGGCGCATTTGATCCAACCACAATGGGTACTGTGCCAAATGTTGGCTTGATGGCGCAGAAAGCGGAAGAGTATGGTTCTCATGATAAGACATTTGAAATTCCCGCCAATGGTGTGGCGCGGATTGTCGATGAGGATGGCAAGGTACTTTTGGAGCAGAATGTTGAGAAGGGCGACATCTGGAGAATGTGCCAGACTAAGGACGCACCAGTACGCGACTGGGTGAAGCTGGCGGTTAGCCGTGCCAAGCAGACAGGTGTGCCAACTATTTTCTGGCTGGATGAGTATCGCCCACACGACTACGAGCTGATTAAAAAAGTTAAGGCTTACTTGCCTGAGCATGATCTGGAAGGCTGCGATATTCAGATCATGTCGCCACTACGCTCCATGCGTTTCTCTCTGGAGCGCATTATTCGTGGTAAAGACACGGTTTCCGTAACGGGTAATATTCTGCGTGACTACCTGACGGACCTATTCCCGATTATGGAACTGGGTACCAGTGCGAAGATGCTGTCTATCGTGCCACTAATGGCAGGCGGTGGCTTGTTTGAAACCGGTGCAGGTGGCTCGGCGCCTAAGCATGTGCAGCAGTTAGTGGAGGAGAACCACTTGCGTTGGGATTCCTTGGGCGAATTCCTGGCGCTGGCGGTGTCACTGGAAGATTTGGGCATTAAGAACGACAGTAATCGCGCGAAGATTCTGGCAAAGACGCTGGACGAGGCGACGGGGCAGTTGTTAGATAACAATAAGTCACCTTCACGCCGCACTGGTGAGCTGGATAATCGTGGCAGCCACTTCTATCTGGCCTTGTACTGGGCAGAAGCATTGGCAGCACAGACCGAGGATGCTGAGTTGGCGGCAAAGTTTGCAGGGCTGGCAAAGGCTCTGGCGGACAACGAAGAAAAAATCGTTGATGAGTTGAACTCAGCCCAAGGCCACGCAGTGGATATTGGTGGTTACTTTAAGCCTGATGGTGAGAAGTTGACTGCTGTTATGTGCCCAAGTGAAACCTTTAATGCGGCATTGCAGGCAGCTCGTGCCTCATAAAGCTCACGCGGCTCGCTAGCTGTTATCGACAAAAAGCCCATATCAACCTGGTTGGTACGGGCTTTTTTGTTTGCAAAGATTGCTAATGACGGCAGTGGGCTATTGGCTGTCTTTCTGCATCCGGCTGGAGTTTTATGATGAATGATATTTTAACAATTACACTCAACCCAGCTTTAGATATATCAACCCGAACTCGTGGGATAGTGACCGATCAAAAATTACGCTGTGATAGCCCCAGAGAAGATGCGGGTGGCGGTGGTGTAAACATCTCCAGAGCCATTAATTTTCTGGGTGGCAAGAGTAAAGCCTTTATTGCTGTGGGAGGCTTCGCCGGACAGCGTTTACAATCCATGTTAGCCAGTGAGCGCGTTGACTTCATCCCATTTGATTGTGGTAGGGAAACACGCCAGAACTTCGCCATCACTGACACCGACACCATGCACCAATATCGCTTTGTGATGCCCGGTGCTAAGTGGTCTGCATCGGTTATTGATCAGGCGTTACAAGCCATTAATGAGGTGTTGTGCGAAGGCATGATACTGACATTAAGCGGTAGCTTTCCACCGGGTGTCGATGCGGGTTTTGTCACAAAGCTACATGATATGAGCTGCATAAAGCAGGCGAGATTATTGGTTGATACGTCGGGGAAGGTGTTGGCTGATTTAGTTAAATCGCCCGCGAATCTGGATATTCTGCGCATGGATCGTGGTGAGTCTGAAATGTTGGCTGGCAGGGCGTTGAATACCCGCGTTGAAGCGGCTGAGTTTGCACAGACATTGGTGGATTCTGGTGTAGCGAAAATGGTTATTCTTGCTCGTGGTAAGCGTGGAAATTGTTTAGTCACTAAAGATGAGAAACTATATGGTACTTGTCCGGTCAATAGCGTTATTAGTGCGGTTGGTGCAGGTGACAGTTTTGTGGCAGGTTTTGCGCTAGCGATTGCCGGTGGGGCGCGTGACGGTGATGCCTTGCGCTTGGGGACGGTATCCGCAGGTGCCGCAGTGATGACTGAGGCGACTGAGTTGTGTAATAAAACATTGGTGGATCGTTTGCTGCCGGATTATGTGGGGCAAACGCTGTAAAAATGCCAGAAAAAATATTGAGGTAAGAGGAGATAATGATAATGTTGCAACGGATAAACCGATATTTGAGGGCGATTGCTTTTTGCACTGCTTTCAGTGTATTGCCGGGTTCGCTAATGGCTGCTGCTAATTGGGCTGAAATTGAAAAACTGCAGGAGGTGGGCAAGTTTGCGGATATTCCGGTAAAGCTGGATGCCATTATCCAGCAAGCAAGGCAACATGGAGATAATAAGGACTGGCGTGATGCCTTGTTGTTACGCGCTAGTCTTGGTTTATCCACTAATGCAGAAGAAGCCCTTGATGCCTTGATCGCGGCACCTTGGCCACAAGATCAGGACTCCCAGTTGTTACTGAATCTGCATTTGGGTGCGTATATCCACCAGTACATACAACAACGTTCGTGGGAAATCGGCCAGCGGGAAAAGATTGATACCGATAAGCCGCTGACGACCAAGCAAAAAACCTTGGCTCAGTTAAGCGCCGATGCGCATGTGGCGTTCAGCAAGGCTTACCGCCTGTCATTGCAGCGTAGTGATCTGATGAGCCGCATTAACACCTTGCCCACCAAGCAGGCACCCGGCTATTTCACCAATGGCAATTATCCCAAAAACGTGCGGGGCACAGTGCGTGATGTGGTCACTTATTTGTGGATTGATGCACTTAAAAACACTGCAGATTGGTCGCCTCAGCAGTCTGCCGAGGTGGCAGATTTTAATGTTCAGGAATTATTGACCAGCCCGTACCAAGCGGCAATTAACCCAACAGATCCCCAGGCTAACCCCTTAAAAGTAGCAGTTAAGCTGGCCAGTGATCTTGAGCAATTTCACCGTGCGAATCATCAGCCAGAGGCCGCACTAGAAGCTTTTCGGGTGAAGGTTGAGGTCATCGCTGGAGCGCGTAGTAATCCAAGGGATTTGCAGCTGATTATTCAAGCGTTACGCTCAAAAATAAGCCAGCAGCAAAATGGGGGTAATAATCTGCCGTGGTTGAATAAACTGCGACTGGATCTGGCTGAGTATATCAATCGCACCGATTCGTCCACGAAACAAATTCAACGATTAGCCGTAATCAAACCCTGCTTGAAGAGTGACAAACAACGGCGTTTATACAAGCTCTGTGATGCGGTGGCATCTGATATTACCTATCCGGTTCTCAGCATGACGGCCATGAGAAGTGATGGCTTGAATAAACGTTCAGTCCAGCTACGTTATAAAAATATTGATAAGGTTTATTTCAGGGCATGGAAGCTCTCGCCACAGCAAGCATTGGCAGGGGAGCGTTCACATCAAACCCTGATGGATGCTGCGTTAAGAAATAATGATAAAGGGCAACACCAGTGGTCGGCTGCACTGGAAAATAAGCAGGATTATCAATTTCACAAGTATTTTCCGACACTGCCAATGACTCAAAAAGGCTACTGGTTAATTGGTGCATCGACAGATGAATCATTTAGCGAGCAATCCGTTCGAGTATGGTCGGGGATGAATGTCACCAGTTTAGTCGTTGATGTTGAGAACAAGAACGACAACCTAGATGTTACGACGTATTTAGGAGAATCTGGTCAGGTCGCTGCCAATGTGGAGTTGGAGCTTTGGCAGCACAGTTATAACGCCTCGATCAAACCCAAGCGGGTTGCCGTTGCCCGTTCGGGAAAGGACGGACGAGCCAGCTTCAAACGCCAGCCTCAGCAGTTGTATAAGGTAGTGGCAAAGCATCGGGGAGACTATGTGTCCAGTGGTGTGATTAACCGCAACTATGGCTATGGAGGCGGCCATGAGCGAAGTAAAAGTGCATTGATATTCACTGACCGCGCAATCTATCGCCCAGCACAAAAAATACAGTGGAAGGTAGTGGCGTATCACGGCAATACTGATACGGGAAAATATCAGGTTTTCCCTAACAGTAAGGGCTGGGTTAAGTTGCTGGATGCGAACGGTAAACTGGTCAAGCAGCTTGCTGTGAAGACCAACCGCTTTGGTTCGGCATCTGGTGAATTTACGGCGGATGCGGGTCGTTTACTGGGTCGCTGGCATATTCATACTTCGTGGGGAGGGTACCAAGCTGTTCGGGTTGAGGAGTATAAGCGCCCCACCTTTGAAGCAAAATTACTTCAGCCTAAGCAGGGTCTGCGCCTGAATCACCTAGCTAAAATTACCGGAAGTGTGCGTTATTACTTTGGTGATAAGGTCAGTAGTGGTACTGCGAAGTGGCGTATTGAGCGAAGGCTAATACACCCCAGAGGTTACTATATGAAAAGTGAAGCGGTGGCCTCAGGTGAGTCGGCGTTAAATGCAAACGGTGAGTTTGTGATTACCTTTAAGCCCACTGGTGCGAAAGAGGATGCGATGACCGGCAAGCCGCTGGTGTACCGTTATATCGTGAGTGCGGATGTGACTGACTCGGGTGGTGAGACGCGCAGTGTGTCGCGCAGCTTTAGTGTCGCCGCTGTCAATATTGCCGCGAGCATTTCAGGTGATGCCAACTTCGGCATCGCTGGACAGCCAATGCAGTTTTCAGTGAAGCGCCACGATTTAGGAGGCGAAGGATTTGCAGGGACTGGCTTCTGGGAATTATTCCGCCTAAAGCAACCGCAGCATGCAATTATGGCGGCTGATTTGCCAGTGAGGGATATTAGTAAAGCGCAGCAAAAATACACAACAGCGGGCGATAGAAAGCATCCGCGCTGGCAGCCAAGTGAAGGCCTTGAGGAGCGTAGCAAGTATTGGCCGTTAGGCGCTAAAGTGGCGCAGGGTAGCCTGAAACATGGTACCGACGGATTAGCAAAGATTACGTTCAAAGCACCCGTGCCGGGCGTTTATCGCCTGCGCTATACCACCAAGGATCAGTGGGGGCAGGTGTTCCATAAACAAAAACCAGTCGTGGTGAGTAATCGTCATAAAGCGCCTGTAAACGTACCAAGTTTATTGCTGGTTGAAAAACCTTCTGTGGAGGTGGGTAGCCATGTGTCGCTGCTGGCTGGCTCGGCCTATGCAAAAACGCCCACCTTGCTGGAGGTGTATCATGGTAATGAATTATTACGCCGCAGCGTGTTGCGCGGTGGTATTACCAAGCAAAGCTTTCCGGTGACGCAAGAATACCGTGGTGGCTTAACTTTTGTGATGACAACGGTGAGGGATTACCAATTAATCCGCCAGCGGCAATATGTTCGCGTGCCGTGGACCGATCGAAATCTGAATGTCAGCTTCTCAACCTTCCGCGACAAGCTTCGTCCGGGGCAGAAGGAGACTTGGCGGGTGACGGTGAGTGACCATAAAAATCGTCCGATGGAAGCGGGTGCAGTCGAAGTGCTGGCTTCCATGTTTGACCGTAGTCTGGAGATGTTGGAAAAGCATCGGATTGCAGGGGTAGTGGGCTTGTATCCGTCTAAAAGATTGCGAGCGCATTGGTTGTCAAGTTTGGGTGCTGGCGCGGTGGATACCTCACGCATGTACCCTGAGAAAGAGTACATCAAGCCATACTTATCCGGCCGGATGCGCTTGGTTGCAGGAGGTGGCAGTTATGCTGATGGAGCGATGGAAAGACGGGTATATGCAAGACCTGGAGTATCAATGGCAAAGCGGGTAAATGCACCACCAAGAGCAACGACGGCTTCGCCCAGAGCGGCGGTTGCACTAGAGGCTGAAAAGGGTTTTGATGTGTCTGCCGGTTTGCCTGACGACGACTCGGCTTCCGTACCTAGCCTTGATGGAATCATTGCTCGTGAAAACTTCAATGAAACGGCTTTTTTTAAACCCCATTTGATTCTGGAGAAAAATGGCAGCGTGACGTTTGAGTTTGAAGTACCAGAATCGCTAACTCAGTGGCAATTCTGGGTCTCTGCGCTGACCAGAGATTTACGCGGTGGCTCAGAAAAAGCCTTCACCCGCACCAGTAAAGAACTGATGGTGCGGCCTTATTTACCACGCTTTTTGCGTGAAGGGGATGTGGCCAATATCGACGTGCTGATTAATAACAGCAGTGATAAGGCAATGTCTGGCACAATGAGTTTTGATGTGATTGATCCGGTGACGGATAAAAGTATCGCCGCGGCCTTTAAGCTAAATCCCGCACCACGTAACTTTAAGGTTGCAGCAGGTCAAAGCACTCGCCAGCGTTATTCGCTGGTGGCACCTAAAGCGTTGGGTATGGTTACGATTCGTGCTAAAGCCCGCGCCGGAAGTGGCGCACAGAGCTATGGTGATGGTGAGCAACGGCCATTGCCGGTTTTACCAAGTCGCATACATTTGGCACAAAGTCGTTTTGCTGCCGTGCAGGGACATACTCAGCGTCAGCTGCGCTTTGATGAGCTGGCTAATCGCCAGGATCGTACCCGCATTAATGACAAATTTGTGGTGACGGTGGATGGGCAGTTGTTCTACTCCATGCTTAAAGCTGTGCCGTACTTGACGGAGTATCCTTACGAGTGTACTGAGCAGATGATGAATCGCTTTTTATCCACATCGATTCTTAACCGTACTTTAGCCCATGCGCCGTCCATTAAAGCAATGGCTGCGGAGTTCGCCAAGCGTAAAACCAAGCTGGAAAACTGGTCGTCGATTGACAGCGATGCCAATAGTAAAATGCTCCTGGAAGAAACCCCGTGGCTGGCGCAAGCCAATGGTGGTAGTGATGATGACACTATCTTGCTCAAGGTACTTGATCCCACTGTTGCCGCCGCACAGGCCAGGCAATCACTGCAAAAGCTGATGAAAGCGCAAACCAGTGACGGCGGATTCCCTTGGTGGGAAGGTGGCCCTGCATCGCCTTATATGACGGCATATTTGTTGCAAGGGTTTGCCAGAGCAGCAGAGTTTGATGTGCAGGTGCCCAAGTCGGTTGTGAATCGTAGCGTGCAGTATTTGTACCAGCACTACCTGAAAGAACTGAAGCCAAAGTTGAAGGAGAGACGCTACGCTAGTTTGGCGATTACATTGAATCATGCTTTGTCATCATTCCCGGATAGTAGTTGGTATAGCGGTACCTTCAGCAATGCCGAGCGTGTGCAGTTGCTCGATCACAGCATGAAAGAATGGCAGACATTGCCATTGCTACTAAAGGCAAAGCTGGCTTTGACGCTGCGCCGCATGGGGCGCGCACCACAAGCGAAAATGGTGTTTGAAAGCCTGATGAATGGTGCGAAGTCGGACGTGGACAGTGGTGTGTACTGGCCGCAGCAACCCCGCCCGTGGCTGTGGTACAACGACCGTATTGATACCCATGCCTTTATCTTGCGTACGATGATGGAAATTAACCCGCAAGATAAGCGTCGTCATGGCTTGGTGCAGTGGTTGATGTTGAACAAAAAGCTTAACCATTGGAACTCTACCCGTGCCACGGCTGAGAGCATTTACGCCTTGGTGCATTACCTGAAACGTGAACAACAGTTGGCTGCCGATGAACGCATGTTGGTAAATATCGGCAATATGCCAACCCAGGAGTTTGTATTTAAGGCCAACCAATATCGTGGTGGCAAACAGCAGATCATGATTAAGGGTAAGGACATCACGGCGGATATGGCGACCGTCACCCTGAAAAATGACAGCAAGCCATTAATGTTTGCCTCGGCCACGTGGCATTTTTCAACCGATGTTCCACCGGCCAGTGCCCAAGGGGACTTCTTTGGTGTCACGCGCCGTTTCTTTAAGCGGGTTAAACGAGGAACAGAGTGGACACTTCAACCCTTGGCCGAAGGCGCAGTATTAAACGTTGGCGATCAGTTGGAGGTGCAACTGTCATTACGCAGCAAGCACAATGCTGAGTTTGTTCACTTGCGAGCACCTCGTGGTGCAGGCTTTGAGCCAATGGAAGCCACCTCTGGTTATCGCTGGCAGAGCGGCGTGGGTTACTATCAGGAAATCCGTGACAGTGGTGTGAACTACTTCCTCGACTACCTGCCAACAGGTCAATATACGTTTAAGTATCGTTTAAGAGCGACCACATCGGGCAAGTTCAGAGTGGCTCCGGCGACGGTGCAGAGTGTGTATGCGCCAGAGTTTAATGCGTATTCGAGTGGGACTCGGCTGAGCATTCGGTGATGCTTGTGACGACTAAATGAGCGTGAATAACGGGGGCTAATGTCCCCGTTGTTTTTTGGGTGGCAACACTGTCACTTATCTCATGGTAAAAAATTACCCCCCGTTTTTGTTTTCCAACGCCAGCCTACCCCGCATGTTCCTGAAATAGCACCGCTGGAGCCACATTAAGTAGTGGGCGAAGATTCAAATACCCGGCAATCCCCACCAGCAAGGCTCCTGCTACGGTTCCGATCAAAATCAGCAGCAGATTAATACTCGGCTCCAGATCAAATAAGACATAGGCTGCAATATTACTGGCAATAACGGCAAAGGCGCCCGCTAAAAATCCAGCAATCGCACCGACCAATACAAACTCGGTCAGAATGCTTCTGCGTAGTTGTTGACGATTGGCTCCAATGGTTTTAAGAATCGCCAGCTCTTTACGGCGCTCTGCTTTTTGTGATTGCAATGCCGCAAATAACACCACGATCCCCGCGAGTAGGGTAAAGACAAAAATTGCCTGTACCGCAAAGGCCGCCTTTGCAATTAATTCCCTGACTTGCTCCATAATGGCGCTGATGTTAATGGTGCTAACGCTAGGGTGCTGCCGGATGAGTTCGGGGATCAGGCGACGGTTTTCAGGCGGTACAAAGATGCTGGTAATCCATGTTTGAGGTAACTGATCCATCGAGTTGGGTGGAGCCAATACAAAGAAATTCGGCGTTAAATTGTCCCAGTTGACCTTCCTGACACTGGAAATGGTTTCAGTGAATTTTTGTCCACCAATATCAAAAGTCATGGTGTCGCCAAGCGAGAGTGAGAAACGTTGCATGATACCTTCCTCGACAGAAAAGCCACTGGAAGCCTCTGGTTTAAACCACTCGCCTTCCAGCAGGGTATTGGCTTCGGGTAATGTGTCGGTGGAGGATAGATTAAACTCACGTTGTAATAGGCGCTGATCGCGGAGAGACTCATAATCATCCGGCACGACGGGGCGGCCTTTCATCGTAACCAAGCGGCCACGCACTATCGGATACATTTGCGGATTGATCTGGTGGCTATTCAGATAGCTGCGAAGCCTGTCAACTTCATCTGGCTGGATATTGATCAAGAAATTGTTAGGCGCATCCTCTGGAATGCTACTCTGCCAGCGATCCAGTAGGTCGGTACGCAGTGTTGTAAGGAGTAGCAAGCTGAACAAGCCAATGCCAAAAACAACGACCAACAGAACGGGGCGCTGGCCTGCATTAACCAGTACACGAGCGGCATATTGATGTGTCCGACTGATTTTTTTTAACTGTGCAAGCAGCAGTGTTGATACTAGCCAAAATACTAAAATAGCGCCTAACGTGCCTAAAAATAAGAAGGCACTGAGTTTTAGGTCACGGGTTTGCATCCACATTAGGGCGAAAATTCCCGTCATAATAGTGGCAACAAGTAGTTTCCAGCGGTTGCCATGAGCTTGTGGCTGGTTTTGGAAAATTTGCACGGGTAAGGTATTTACCAGTTGCAATAGTTGCGGTGATGAAAAGCTCAACACCATAATCCATGAAGTAAGCAGGCCAATGATGACTGGCATAAATGAGGGTGCGGGTAGTGTTTGTCCGATGACGTCGCGGAGCGCATAGGCGATTCCGTGCTGGATAAAGTAGCCCAGCACTGCGCCCAATAAGGCGGCAACGGTTGAGGCTAATAGTAGCTGGCTCAGATAACGCAATAAAATACGCCTGCGTGATGCTCCCATCGTTTTCAGTACCGCTACCGGATGTGTTTCATGGCGGCTAAAACTGTAACTGGTTAAAGCAATGGCGGCACCGGCCAGAATGACGCTCAACAGCGCGGCGGTATTCAAAAAGCGTTGTGCGCGACTTAGTGCTGTTTTCACCGAGGGCAAGCCATCGTTTAGTGTCTCAATGCGTTCACCGGTTTTAAGTTGTGGTGTTAGCCACTCTCGCATGGCGTTGATTTGTGCATCACTACCCGCAAATAAATAATTAAACTGTGCTCGGCTGCCAGGGGTTAAGAGTCCCGTGGTGGGCAGATCAGCCAAGGGCATGAGCACCTTGGGTGAAAATTGAAAAACATTGCTGCTTTGATCCGGTGTTTTCATCAACACCTTACTCAGATTAAACAGGCTGCGGCCAATGCGTACCTCAGATTGGGGGGCGATATTTAAGCTAGTCAGTAATTGAGCATCTGCCCAGACCTGCCCAGATGTCAGATTGCTTACGGAGTCTAATTCACCCAAGGCATCCAGTCGTGTACTGGTTTCAATTGCACCACGCAGGGGGTATTGCTCACTGACAGCCTGAATATCGGATAATTGCAGCTCATCACCCACTGATACCATGCTCCTAAAGCGAATCATTTCAGCGCGTTGAAGGCCGAATTGTGCTGCTTGTGTGAGGTAATTCTTATTTAGCGGGCGGGAGGAGCGAACAATCATATCAGCACCCAATAACTGGGTGGCCTGTTGTGTCATGGAGCGATCGGTGCGGTCAGTAAAAAAATTAACTGAAGTGACCGCAGTGACGGACACCAGCAATGCCAGAAATAACAAGCGCATTTCCGCAATGCGCCAAGCTTGTCGCCAAAGATTCATCAAGTTCATGCCATTGTCACCAATTTGCCATCGACAATGCTGTAATGAATCTGGCACTGGCTTGCCAAGGCTTCATCATGTGTGACTAACACCAACGTACATTGATTGTCTTGTTGCAGCTTAAAGAGCAGTTGTTCAATATCGTGGCTGGTGGCCTGATCAAGATTACCGGTTGGCTCGTCAGCAAATAGCACTTTTGGACGACTGACAAAGGCGCGGGCCAGAGCAATGCGCTGCTGCTCACCGCCGGATAATTGGGTTGGCAGGTGCGAGGCACGATTACTTAGCCCGACCTGCTCCAGTGCTTCCAGTGCCGCTTTGCGTGGGTTATCAAGGGATGATTCCAGCTCCAACGGCAAGAGGATATTTTCTAACGCACTTAAATTATTCATTAGGTGAAACGATTGAAACACAAAGCCAACCCGACCAAGGCGTAGTGCTGCACGTTGGTCTTCATCTAAATGTGTCATGGATTGCCCCAGTAACTTTACATCTCCACTGGTCGCTGCATCCAGTCCTGCCAGTAAGCCCAGCAAGGTAGTTTTCCCAGAGCCGGATGCGCCGGTGATCGCCACCGAGCTGCCTTGTGGTATCTGTAGCGTGATATTATCAAGGATGGATAATGACTGATTATTTTTTAGCGGGATTTTTTTGCCCAGTTCAATGGTCTCAAGGGCGTAGCGGGTCGTTTTATCTAACATCGGATTAGGACTTTTTTATGAGAGTAACCCAGCCAGTATACGTTTTCATTTGTTTGCTTGCAGTGACGCTAATATTAAATTCTGGAGAGATTTTGGCTGATCAGCCGGATACCACGGAAAGGGAAGGCAAACCGACAGTTTTAATATGGGGTGACAGCCTGAGTGCTGCTTATGGTATTCCGGTTGAAAGTGGCTGGGTTAGTCTGTTACAGGCCAAATATCAAGATGAATTGAGTATCGTGAATGGCAGCATCAGTGGCGAAACTACCCAAGGCGGGCTGACCCGCTTACCGGACGCGCTCAAACGCCATAACCCTCGACTGCTTGTGCTGGGGTTGGGCGCAAATGATGGCTTGCGAGGTATCAAGCTTGTCGTGATGCAGGAAAACCTGCAAGCAATGATTGATCTGGCCAGGAAACAGGATATTGCCGTGGTTTTGATTGGGATTCGTATTCCATTGAATTATGGCTTCGCCTATACCCGTAAATTTGAGCAGGTTTATGTGGACTTGGCAGAGTCCAATAAACTGCCTTTACTACCATTTTTACTGGAGGGTGTCGCGTTAGATTATGATCTTATGCAAGCCGATGGTTTGCATCCGACAGCGGCAGCGCAGCCGACAGTTCTAGCGCATGTGATGACAGTGTTAGCGCCAGCCATTTCGGCAATACTGGAAAAAGCTAAACCGGCTCCGGTAAGCGTTGACGCAGCAGACTGACCAGCTCACCGGCGAGTTCACCGAGTGGCTGATTAATACCCAAATCCTTACACTGAGTAACTTCAAGTCCTTGGTAGCCGCAAGGATTGATTCGCTGGAAGGGTGTCATGTCCATATCGACATTGAGGCTCAGGCCGTGGCTGGTGCAGCCTCGTGACACCCTCAAACCCAGAGCGGCAATCTTCTTGCCATCGACGTAGACACCGGGTGCCTTGGGATCACTGTTTGCCTGAACATCGTAACGAGCTAACAGAGCGATAATAGTATCTTCAATCAGGCTAACTAGACTGCGAACGCCCAGTTTGCGCCGATGTAAATCCAGCAGCAGGTAGATGACCAACTGACCGGGGCCGTGGTAAGTGACTTGCCCGCCACGGTCGATATTCACCACAGGAATATCACCGGCATTTAGAATATGCTCCGGCTTGCCGTTGGTGCCTAGAGTGAACACAGCAGGATGTTCAAGTACCCAGAGTTCGTCAGGCGTACCCGACTCACGATTTTGGGTGAAGTGTTGCATGGCTTGCCAAGTCGTCGTGTAGTCGCTTAGGCCAAGTTGCCGGATAATAAGAGTATCTTTCAGATCGCCCACAGAACGTGTTCGCTGTCGTGCAGATCTTGATAAATTGCGTCCAGATGTGGTTTGTTTTCCGCATAAACGATCAGGCTCAGGCTGGTGTAAGAGCCATGTTTGCTTTCACGTGCAACTACCCGTGTTGCGTCAAACTTCGGGTCATGGCGACGCCCGATGGCGATGACGCATTCCTTAAAGTCTGAATTGGTTTTCCCCATTGCTTTAATCGTAAAGTCGCAGGGAAAGTCGATTAGTGTTTCTTGCTCATTACTCATGGCGTTACTCCGAAAACATCTTCTTGATACTATCGGTAATATTGATCCAGGTGCCGCCCGTATCAACGCTGTCCATTGCAAATAATGGCTTTTTCAGCACAACTCGATCCTTATCTTTTATAATCGCCATGCCTACCACGTCACCGCGTTTAACCGGTGCATCAATTGATCTGTCAATTTCCATCAACCCTTTAAGCTGCGCATAATGCCCCTTGGGGATGGTGACGTAGAAGTCTTCCAGAATACCCGTGGGGACGCTGGATTTTGTGCCTTTCCAGACTCGTGCTTCTGTTAGCACCGAGTTTTTGTCATAAAGTTTATGCGTTTCATAAAAGCGGAAGCCGTACTCCAGTAGCTGTTGGCTGTCGTTACTGCGTTTTTTATCTGACTCCGCGCCAAGTACCACTGAGATCAGGCGCATACTGCCGCGTTGTGCTGAGGCTAACAGACAGTAGCCAGCACTTTCAGTATGTCCGGTTTTGACGCCGTCAACCGTCTTGTCATGCCACAACAATTTGTTGCGATTATATTGCTTGATGCCGTTGTAGCTGTACTCTTTCTGAGAGTATAGCTTGTAGTGTTCAGGATATTCGCTAATCAGGGCGCGAGTGAGTGTGACGATGTCTCTGGCGCTCATATAGTGGCGAGGATTAGGCCAGCCGGTGACGTTCACAAAGTTTGTATTGGTCATGCCAAGGCGAGCCGCTTCTTCGTTCATTTTGTGGACGAAGTTTTCTTCGCTGCCCAGTGTGTGCTCTGCCAGTGCAACAGCGGCATCATTGCCCGACTGGACAATCAAGCCATTGATCATTCTTTCCAGAGGCACATTTTTTCCTGCTTCCAGGAACATGCGCGAGCCTTCCATTTTCCAGGCTTTTTCACTGACAAGCACCCGATCTTCCATGCTGATATTGCCCTTCGCAAGCTCCTGATACAGCACATAGGCTGTCATGAGCTTCGTGATACTGGCAGGCTCAATCCGCTTATCCGGGTCTTTAGCAGCCAGTTCAGTACCACTTAGATAGTCAACCAGTAGATACTGTGAAGCGTCTAGTTTTGGTGGTGAGGGTACAGTATTTGCGGCAAAGGAGGTGTTCAGTAGGCCTAGGAATAGGCAAAAGAAATACGGAATAATTCGGATAAACATACGTGTTTAAGACCTCGAACAACGGTTTAAGGTAGCTCCTGCTGTATTTTCTACGCAGTACTTTTTTATTGCACACCGCGAAACCAGACCTTACCGTCTATGGTGCCTTTTTTCCAGCTTTTTGGTGTTTGAAACAGGCGCGCAGCAATCAGCCTGAGATCATGCGCACCTGCCCAATTTGTGTCAAATTAACTTTCGACAACCTTAAACTGAGAGAGTCCGTCACTGATCAGGTTCTCTTTCACTTTATCAATCTGTTCCTGACGTTTGAACGGGCCTAAGCGTACCATGTGTAGACTTTTCCCGGTTTTGGTGACGCGGGATTCCATAGTGGCATTGGGTAAGCCGATGGAGGATAGTCTTACAAAGGTGTCCATTGCTTGCTCTGAGTCAGGATAAGTACCCACGACCACATAGTAATTCTTGTTGCTATCTAGTGCTCGCTGTCGAGTTGCCTGCTTTTGTTGTTGGACACGTTTTGCCACTTGTTCAGGTATCGTCAGACTTGGCGGGATGACTAGATCAGACACATCACCACCGGAGTAAGTCTCATCTTTTTGGCTCCCCAGCTTGGTGACGCTTTTGATGGACTGGCTGATTTGACTACAGCCTGCGAGCACACCCACTGCCACACACAGCACTAGCGCGTTACGAATTATCATTATTATTATCCCCTGATGTCAGATATTATTGTTGTTATTTGATGCCAAGCCCCGGCGATCACTATTTATACTAACATAAGTCAGTTTTAGGTTTCGAGAGGCTGGTGTAGCCGAGTAACCCAGTTAAACAGCCCGTTTAGTAGTCATCGTAGCCTATCTTTCGTTTCTTTAAGCCCATTAATAGGCCAAATGCAGCCATTAATGTCACCATTGAAGTCCCACCGTAGCTGATTAATGGTAGTGGTACTCCGACAACCGGTAGTATTCCACTGACCATTCCAGTATTGACCAGCAGATATACAAAGAAGGTCATACTCAAACTACCACCAAGTAAACGGGAGAAAGTGTCACCACCGCAACTGGCCAGATAGAGGCCGCGCCAGATGATAAAGATATATACACTGAGCAGTATTAAGTTTCCAAGCAGTCCAAATTCCTCGCCAAAGATTGCGAAGATAAAATCAGTATGGCGCTCTGGTAAGAAATCGAGGCGTGACTGATCCCCGTTTAGCCACCCTTTTCCGTAAACGCCTCCGGTGCCAATCGCAATGGTTGACTGGATAATCTGATAACCCGCGCCTAATTTATCGCTGCCGGGGTCAAGCAGGGTTAATACACGTTGACGCTGGTATTCCTGCATACCAAAAAAGAAGAGCAATGGTGCGGCAACAGAGAGTGCCGCAAAAATAGTTAATAGCCACTTCCACGCGATACCTGCAAAATAAATCACGAAGAAGCCCGCGCTACCGATCAACAGAGAAGTGCCTAAGTCGGGTTGTTTAGCGATAAGTAGCATGGGCACCAGTACCAGTATGGCTGCGACCAAATTGTGTTTAAATTTGGGCGGTAATGGCTTGCTTGCGAGATAGCTGGCTACCATCATGGGGACGGCAAGTTTCATCACCTCTGAAGGCTGAAAGCGAAACGCACCAATTTCCAGCCAACGCTGAGCACCGCCGCCGATAGAGCCCTGAAAAATAACCAAAACCAACAGGATAACGCCTCCAGCATAGATCCAAACCGACCATTGGCTCAGAATATGGCTGGGGATTTGTGCCATGACGATCATAACGATGGTGGCAATAATCAGGTGGATAAAATGCCGTTCCATCATGATGATATTTTCACCACTGGCGCTGTACAGGGTAACGCCGCCTAAGGTCAGTAAAATAGCCAGCGCAACCAATAACACCAAGTCAAGCTTGGAGATGACAGCCCAAATGGGCCGGAGAATACCGAGTGAGTTATCCATGAGTCGCTGTATCTGTATTGTTAAGTATGGTTGGGTTGCTTTTGAGTATTGCTCTTAGCATTCTTGCTGCCATCCTTTGAGTCGTTTTTTGGTTCGGCTGGTGCTGGCTTTGGCAGTAAATAGGCATCTAATAGTTGTCTAGCAATGGGGGCTGCAACGGTACTACCGCCACCGCCGTTTTCTACGATTACCGAGACTGCAATTCTTGGGTTTTCCAGTGGTGCGAAGGCGACAAATAAGGAATGATCGTGGAGTCGTTTTGCTAATTTGGCCGCGTTGTAAGTTTTGTTTTGCGCAATTCCAAAAACCTGAGCTGTTCCCGTTTTTCCTGCGAAGCGATATTGGGCATTTGCACCTGAGCGTTTAGCTGTACCCATTGGCCCATGCACTACATTGACCATGCCCTGAATAACTGCATCCCAATATTTATCATCCGCAATGACACTGGGGAGTGACTGTGGATTGACACGCTTTTCCGGCAGATCTCGGGATACTCTCACTGCGCGTAACACATGCGGCACCATGCGCTGGCCACGCATGGCGATAATGGCGGTTGAGTGTGCAAGTTGCAGTGGACTTGCGGTCCAATATCCCTGACCAATACCAATGTTGACTGTGTCCCCCGGGTACCAGCTTGTTTTGTGGCGCTTTTTTTTCCATGCTGGCGTAGGCATTAACCCCGATCGCTCGTGTGGCAAGTCAATGCCAGTTTTCTTACCAAAGCCGAACTCGCTCATTGCCGCAGAGTATTTTTCGATACCCATGCGGTAGGCCAGGTCGTAGAAATACACATCACACGACTGATAAATGGCGCGGTTTAGTGAAATATGTCCGTGTCCTGTTTTTTTCCAGCAGCGGTAGCGGTGCTTGGTCCCTGGAATTTGGAAGAAGCCGCGACCAAATACTGAGCGCTTAGGCGTGACCACACCCTGATTTAATCCGACCAATGCCGCCGCAGGCTTAATTGTAGAACCTGGCGGGTATGCACCTTGCAGCGCACGGTTAAATAGCGGACGATCTGGGTTATCCCGTAAGGCATTGTAATCTTTGTAAGAGATGCCGTTTACAAACAAGTTGGGGTCAAACATTGGCACACTGGCCATCGCCAGAATTTCCCCATTGCGTGGATCTAGTGCAACGATTGCACCGCGTTGCCCCTGAAGTAAGGTTTCCGCCTTAATCTGTAGTTCCAGATCAATACTTAAAAACAGATCCTCACCAGAGATTGGAGACTCCTCGGCCAATGTTCGCTGTGGCTCACTGTGAGCGTCCATTTCCACTTTTTTAAAGCCAGCCTTACCGTGCAGGCGGGACTCATAAAAACGCTCAATACCTGTTTTTCCAACGTGAGTAGAGCCTTTGTACTCATTTTTACCAAGGCGCTCCAAATCCCGTGTATCAATGCGCCCGACGTAGCCAATGACATGCGAAGCCACTGAGCCAAAGGGGTAGACTCGCTCGGTGCGGATATTGACTTCAAAGCCCGGAAAGCGAAAGCGGTTCACGGAGAAAATGGCAATTTCTTCCTCAGTGAGTGCAGATTTTAGAATGACGGGCTGGAAGCGGGAATTAAGCCGTAGTTGCTGCCTAAACTTATTGATGTCTTTTTGCGAAATGTCGATCATCGTCTGCAAGGTGGCGATGTCTTCATCCATGTTTTTGGCTTTGTCGCGGGTGACTTCCAGCACATATTCAATTTTGTTGTCTGCCAGAACAATGCCGTTTCGATCGTAAATTTGTCCCCGAACCGGTGGTGTGGGAATGCGCTTTTGGTAGTTCTCCTGTGAAAGCTGGGTTAGATGCTCATGGTTAGTAATTTGTAGATAAAATAATCGGATACCAATGATTGAAAGCAGTAATGAAACGACAACAGCGGCGACAATAGCGCGGGAGCGAAAGAGGGTCTGCTCCTCTTTTTCATCTTTTAGTATTTTTTCTTCTGACATTTCAGATGTGGTAATTTTTAGAATTCAGGATACAAAAAACGGACTGCACTAAGTTAGCACAGTCCGTTCTTGATTGTTATCGCTATTAGGAGATTCCTAATGCGCTAGGGTGGCATCTTACTTGTTATAAGCGTCAACGCTTTCCTGAATGGCTTTGCGCGCTTCTGCCGCATCCGCCCAATCGTCAATCTTTACCCACTTTCCTTTTTCAAGCTGCTTGTAATGCTCGAAGAAGTGCTCAATCTGCTGGATGAGTAATGGGGGAAGATCCGTGTAGTTTTCAACATTGTCGTACTCGGTTGACAGCTTCCCGGCGGGAACAGCAACAATCTTAACATCACCGCCGCCTTCATCAGACATATTCAACACGCCAACAGGGCGTGCAGGAATAACGCAACCGTGTACCAATGGCTCTGGTGTTACCACCAATACATCAATCGGGTCGCCATCATCCGCCAATGTGTGAGGAACGAAACCGTAGTTTGCAGGGTAGAACATAGGAGCTGTCATAAAGCGATCCACCATGAGCGCACCGCTGTCCTTGTCTACTTCATATTTCACGGGTGAAGCATTCGCAGGGATCTCGATAATAACATTGACGCTATTTGGAATGTCCTTGCCTGCTGAAAGATTATCAATAATCATATTGTGGTCCTGAAAAGGTTGATGCAATTTTCCGGCACATTATAGCGTCTGCAGCCAGTTACGCCTATGGATAAATCGGTCGTAACAGGGCAAATCATCCTGTTGATAAACATTAGTCTTGAATATGGGAAGTACCTTAGTATGATACCGCCCTTATACGACGTGAAGTGGTTCTACCGGCGTTGTCTGCCTGGCATAAACAGCTGGTATGCGGTTCTCGCATTTGTCTGGCATGTAAACACTTTCTATTAACCGAAACGAGTTAGCACTTAAAAATGAGTTCCCTACGCGACCAGTTGTTAAAAGCTGGCTTAGTCACAGAAGAGCAGGTTAAACAAGCTGAAACAAAGCCTGTGGCCAAACAGAGTAAAAATAATCAGTCGAGGAGTAATGGCAAATCAGGTGGCGCTAAAAACAATAAAGTTGATAAAGCGTCAAAGACCCGACAGAAAAAGCGGGAACTATCCGACCTGGAACGCTTTTATCAGGAGCGGGATGCGGCTGAGAAGGCAGAGGAAGCTGAAGAAGCACGCAAGCGTAAAGAGGCTGCCCGGATTCGTAAGCAAAACCGCGCAAAAATTGGCGCTTTAATTAAAAGTAATATGCAGAATGATGAAGCGGCGGATCTTCGCTATAATTTCGTGGTGGGAAGCTCGGTGAAGTATTTATTTGTCACCGAAGCACAGCAGGAGTTGTTGTCAGCAGGAAAGCTCGCCATTGCATTTTTAGGGGAGAAACGTTGTTTGATTCCACCTGAAATTGCTGATCAGATTCTGGAAATAGAGCCTAACAGGGTCATTGTTCGGTTCGATGAACCTGAAGTGGAGTAGCAACAACTCACTCACGCTCAATAAAGGTTTACTGGTTTTTTTACCTTCTCAAAATTGTGGGAAGGCGGTCTGCCTTTACATTATTAATATTTAACAATAGGGAAGTTTTACAATGGGTATGATCTCTGAATTTAAAGAGTTTGCAATGAAAGGCAATCTGATCGACATGGCCGCCGGTATCATCATCGGTGCTGCAACGGGTAAAGTTGTGTCGTCATTAGTATCAGACGTTATCATGCCACCAATCGGTGTACTGATGGGTGGTGTGGATTTCACCGACTTGGCTTATACGATTCAAGAAGCTGCGGGTGATGCTCCAGCGGTTGTAATCAAATATGGCGCTTTTGTACAGACGGTAATTGACTTTTTCATCGTTGCATTTGCGATTTTCATGGTCATTAAGCTAATGAATAAAGCACAGCGCAAGAAAGAGGAGCCAGAACCAGAGCCAGCAGGCCCAAGTCAGGAAGAGTTGCTGACGGAGATTCGTGATCTTCTGAAGAAGTAATAGCGTAAGACTGTGTGGGTTGCGAGAGTCTTCGCCTTTGGGTTGTTCGGCCCGCACAGTTTTTTAATGACAGCATCCAGAGCGGACTTTCTGGTTACTGATGTTGTTAGCTTAGTAGTTGCTTAAAAAAGTCCGGATGGCGCTGTTGGATTTTGTCGCAGCGGTTTCGTTGGCAGTGGAACACACTTCGCAGATTGTCCAACGCCAGCCCAAAGTCATCGTTAATAATCACGTAGTCATATTCTGTAAAATGTGAGATGTCCCCTTTAGCCTGAGAGACACGACGAGCAATGACCTCGTCACTGTCCTGACTGCGTTTTTTCAGGCGGTTTTCAAGTTCCTGAATTGATGGTGGAAGTATAAAAATACTGGATATCGTCGGTTCTAGTTGTCGAATTTGTTGTGCGCCTTGCCAGTCAATTTCAAGAATGACGTCCGTTCCTTCGGCCAGCTTTTTCTCTACACCGGCGCGTGAGGTTCCGTAGTAGTTTCCAAACACATTTGCGTGTTCAAGAAACTGGTTATCGGCAATGCCGGATTCAAACTCATCAGTGGATACAAAATGATAATGTTGACCATCAACTTCGCCCTTACGCATATCCCGTGTGGTGTGTGAAACGGAGACCTCAAGATCATCTGTCGTATCGAGTAAGGCACTAATTAGGCTGGTTTTTCCTGCACCGGATGGGGCAGAGACAATGTACAGGGTTCCGATGGTCATGCTATTTCCGGGTAACTTTGGGTAGGCGGAAAATTATAACGCGAAGTCAGAAGTAATGCCTATGGCCAAATTCTGATTATTTACAGCGTTTCGATGCGCCATTCAGCATTTGCCAGCCCGTCGAATGTCCACGAACCGATACGGTATCGAATCAGACGCAGTGTTGGTAGGCCAACGGCGGCGGTCATGCGACGTACTTGACGGTTTCTCCCTTCACTGATGGTGAGCTCGATCCAGTGATCAGGGACAGTCTTTCGGACACGTATGGGTGGAATGCGCTCCCAAAGATCAGGAACCGGATCCAGCAATCGTGCTTTGGCCGGTTTGGTTATACCATCTTTGAGCACCACGCCCTCGCGCAAGCTTTGCAACGCTTGTTCGTTCGGCTCACCTTCGACCTGAACCCAGTAACACTTCGACATTTTTTTGGCTGGATTGGCAATTTGGTGTTGCAGCTTCCCATCATTGGTTAGAAGCATTAAGCCTTCGCTGTCTTTATCCAGGCGTCCCGCGGGGTAGCAACCCGGTGCGTCGATGTAGTTTGCCAGTGTTCTGATGCCCGGCTCGGCAGTAAATTGGGATAAAACTCCGTAGGGTTTATTAAACAGGACGAGTTTGGACATTGGCTTTGTAATGGGGTTTTGATAGTTGATCAGCAGATCGTGTGTTCAAGGTATGTGAAAAATGGTGGCAGTTCTGGCCGGCTGGCTATTAACAAAAAACAGCAACCCAAAGAATGCGTCACTCTGGGCGAGGATAATAACATACCTGAGTTAACCAGCATTAACTCAGGTATTTTTGCGACAGATGTTAGATGACGAAGGGATGACGATAGGTATTAATGCGCGTTGTCCAGCCACGTAACCATCGAGCTTCGTTTCTTCGTGGGTCAGAGTTTCTAACGCGGCGCTCCAACACTTGAATGGCTGAATCTGCAAAATTGTTCAATGCCATTTGCCCTGGTTGGCTTGGGCGCATGTTTTCAAGTACTTGTAGCAATCCCCAGTTCTGGCCACGATAGCCGCCACGGCGGTTCAATCCTTCACCTTTGAAGTTTACATAATCAATTAAGGCGTACCAACCACCACGGGTGTTGGCGATGGCATTGAGGTTTTGTGCAACATGGCTTTGTAAATGACGAGGTGTCGCTTTAACCAGTTTAGGCATAGCGCGTTTGGCGCGTTCAAAAATATAGCTGGCCTGCAAATAGCGTGTTTGGTAGAGGAGGTTCTGGAGTTCCTTTACCTGCGGGCTATGCTTGGCATACTTTAGTTCTGTTTTAGTTCTCCAGGGAGCACCCGTATATCTGGCCTTTTGTACCCAGACTGGCAGGTGAACGCCATTTGACTGCAAGTGATCAAGAAGTCCGGGGAAGGTATTGCCATAACGGTTGCGCCGCCCTGAGGGGTACCATGTAAAGTGACCAATACCCATGGACGCAAAATCTTCACCATTATTCCAATGAACCAGTTTGTCGATATCATTACCACTTTCATTGCGGAAGATTTTATCGCCGATGGCACGGATTTCGCTGTCTGATAAGCTGGAGATGCTGCGTCCGTGTTGTCGCGATTGTGGCAAGGTTTGGCGACCATGTTGCGGAAGCATGGCATATTGTTGAGCAGCTCGTTGTTGGGCCTGTACCTGCTGTTGAGCAATTTGTTGTTGCTGTGCGGCGGCTTTTTGTGCTTGCTGCTGCCAGACATGACGAGCATGTGCCTGAGCTGCTGCCTTGGCTTGTTCACTCGCCTTTTGTTGGGCTAGTTGACGTTGTTGATTTTGCCAGTCCCGATGGTATGCCAGTCTTTTTTGTTCTGCTTCGGCTTTTAATGCCTGCTGCTTGGCGGCCCACTGTTGCTGGTAATAGTTCTGTCTGTTGGCAGTCGCTGACTGTGTTACTCGTTTTGGGGTTTTCTGAGTGAATGAATGATTGTGTTTTTTTGCTGCTTTTGCCGGTTGGGTGGGCTTAGTAGGCTCGGTTTTACGCGAGTGAGAGCTACATGCCGTCAGGCTAAAAAGCAAAACAATAGAGAAGCCTATCAGGGCGTTGTTGTTCATGGGTAGTTGCCATTTTGTTGTTATTTTTATTGTCAATACTCAGTGCTGATAAGTAATCAAATCCCTATGCCCCCGACACTTTCCTCCTGTAAATTCTCCAAAGACGCTCCGTTAGTAATGCACTTGTAATTATGGCGTAGATCAATGGCTTAGTCGTGTCAGCTTTTACCAGCCACCAGAAGTGTACCACGCTCAATATGACTGTAGGATAAACAAGCAGATGCAGCATTTTCCAGTAATACCCTAGTTGCCGCATTGTAGTGTGCGTTGAGGTGATGGCCATGAGCGTTAGCATGAGAAAGGCACATGCTCCTGCGGCGATAAATGGCCGTTCCAGGATGTCTGTATAAATAGCGGAAATACTGAAACCTTGCTCGAACCAGAGGTAGCATAGGAGATGCAGGCTTGCGTAATAGAAGGTAAATAAACCCGTCATGCGTCGCAGTAAAATGAGTTGTGGCCAGTGCAGTAGTCGCTTGAGTGGTGAAAGTGATAACGTGAGCAATAATAGGATCAGCGCCCATTCTCCCAGCGTGTGAAACAGGGTTTCAATCGGATTGACGCCTAATGTGTCACCCCACAGGCCGGCGATCAGCCACAGCGTGGGGCTTAATAGCGACAGGAATAATGCAGGCTTCAGAATGTTATTAAAAAATTTGGGGTGAAGTTGCATCAGATATTATTCAGAAGTACCGTTTGAGGTCCATGCCTTTATACATGGCGGCAACCTGCTCTCCGTAGCCATTGAACATTAAAGTATCACGTTTAACGAACTCTCCAATGCGGCGCTCTTTTTTTTGACTCCATCGTGGGTGCGGCACGTTGGGGTTCACATTGGAATAAAAACCATACTCCGTAGGGCTAAACTGCTGCCACGAGTTTAGGGGCTGGGTTTCTGTGAAGCTAATTCGTGCGATACTCTTGATGCTTTTAAAACCATATTTCCACGGTACGACGAGCCTAAGAGGTGCACCATTCTGGTTGAGTAAATCTTTACCGTATAAGCCCGTAGATAACAGTGTCAGTGGATGCATCGCTTCATCCATCCGTAAGCCCTCAACGTAGGGCCAGTCCAGTACATCGGTGCGTTGTCCCGGCATGGTTTCTGGGCTATAAACGGTTTCAAAGCGAACATAACGGGCGCTGCCGGTCGGTTGCACCCGTTTGATCAGTGCCGCTAGTGGAAAACCCATCCACGGTATGACCATAGACCAGCCCTCCACGCAACGAAGCCGATAAATCCGTTCTTCAATGGTGACGGGCTTTAGCAGATCTTCTAGCGAGTAGGTGCCGGGCTTACCACATTCTCCATCAATATCAATAGTCCACGGTGTGGTTTTAAGGGCATGAGCGTACTCTGCGGGGTCTGTTTTTTGGCTGCCAAATTCATAATAATTACAATAGCTTGTAATATCCTCGAACTTGGTTGGTTCTTCACTGGTGGAGAGCGCCTTTTTGTTGGGCCGGCTAAGAAGCGGTTGAATGGCTACGCCAGTGGTTGCAACGACCCCCAGGCCCGCAGCCGTCTTCATAAACCGTCTACGATTTTTATACACCTCATAGTCAGTAACTTGGTTTTCTGCGATGTCGTTTTTTTTCAGAAAAGGCATTGGTTTCTCCCAAGTATAGACACCGAGGGCAATGAATCACGACCCGCACCCTCGATAGACTATACCGTAACATCAATTTACGCACGTCTTAAGTATTTATAATAATTATCGTTTTCCAATACTATAGCTTATTGATGCCCCAAGCACATCGGTAGGCTTATGTTTCGAGCTAGTGAGATCGGACATTCTCACCTTCTGGCTCGGGGAAGAAGCTAATAATAATTAACAATATCGCGCCGATGGTAATCGCGATGTCTGCAATGTTGAAGATCGCGAAGTGACCATTATTCAGGAAAAATAAGTCGAAGTTGACGTATAGGTCAATAAAGTCAGTCACCCTGCCACTTAGAAGGCGGTCAATGCCGTTGCCGAATGCTCCGCCCAACACCAAAGTCAAGGCGATTGCTGTCCAGCGTTGTCCATGATCCAACTTTTTTAGCCAATACAAAATATAGGCACTCACGGCAAATGACAGAGCGACAAAGAACCAGCGCTGCCAGCCGTCCTGATCGCCCAGAAAGCTAAACGCAGCACCGTAGTTGTAGGCAAGTGTCAGATTAAAGTGAGGTATAACAGCTTGGGGAATACCTTCGCTCAGATTGGCGACGGCCATCCACTTACTTAACTGATCAAGAATAATAGTCACCACCGAAATCCAGACCCATTTAAGCATAATGACGAGCCTCGCCACTGCCGTTCACATTGCTGTCACAACGACCACAAAGCTCAGGGTGTTTGGCATTAGCGCCAACATCTGCTTGGTGATGCCAGCAGCGTACACACTTTTCACCCGTTGCCGCCTCAGAAACCACCCACGTTGAAGCCAGCTCCGCAACCGATAATGCGTTGTCTGGTGCTGTGTCTGCTTCAATGATTTCGGCACCGGAAGTAATGAGTACAAAACGCAACTCATCACCCAGCTTGTTTAGCGTAGCCAGCGTTTCACCCGTACTATACACCTTGACGCTTGCATCCAATGAGGAACCAATCAACTTCTCACCACGCAGGATTTCCAGTTGCTTACTGACCGCCTCCCGAACTTTAAAGACGGTTGCCCATTCTTCATTGTTCAGTTGGTCACGCTCATCCATTGCAAACAGCTTGTCTGACCATGTGCTAAATTGTGCGTAAGGTAGCTTGGAATCCGCTGCATCCTTTGGCATTTCCTGCCAGACCTCCTCTGCGGTAAAGGTCAGAATAGGGGTCATCCAACGCACTAAGGCGTGCAGAATAAGATAGGCCGCAGACTGCGCGGAGCGGCGTGCGATGGAGTCTGCCTGCATGGTGTACTGGCGGTCTTTGGTAATATCAAGGAACAAGCTACCCATGTCTATCGAGCAGAAATGTAGCATTTCCTGATAGACCAAATGGAAGTGCATGTTCGCGTATGCATTGGTAATGCGTGTTTGTACATCATTGGCTTTCGCTACAGCCCAACGATCCAGCGGCAGCATATCCTCAGCGGCCAGCAGATTGTTACTCGGGTCAAAGTCATTCAGATTCGACAGCAGATAGCGCGACGTATTACGAATACGGCGATAGGCATCTGCGGTGCGATTGATGATCTCGTTGGAAACGGTAATTTCACGGCTGTAATCTGACGAAGCCACCCAAAGGCGCAGGATATCTGCCCCCAGCTTATTGATGACATCTTGTGGTGAAATCGTGTTGCCAATGGACTTGGACATTTTCTTGCCCTGGGCATCCACTGTAAAGCCATGCGTCAGGACATGCTTATACGGCGGTGTGTCATTTATCGCCATGGATGTCAGCAATGATGACTGGAACCAGCCACGGTGTTGATCCGAGCCTTCAAGATACATATCCGCAGGGAAGCCTAACTCATCACGTGTGCGCAGGACTGACTCGTGGGTGGTGCCAGAGTCAAACCACACGTCCAATGTATCCATTGCCTTAACGTAATCGTCTGCATCATCACCAATCAGCTCACGCGCATCAACGGTATGCCAGTACTCAATGCCTTCTTTTTCTATTCCCTGTGCCACTTTTTCCATGACCTCCAGAGTATCAGGGTGCAGCTCCTGGGTATCTTTGTGCGTGAATAGTGAAATTGGCACACCCCAATAACGCTGGCGTGAAATACACCAATCAGGACGGGACTCAATCATATTGTAGATTCGGTCGATTCCCCATGAAGGAATCCACTCAACTTCCTTGATGGCCTGCAATGTCGCTTGACGCAGGCCCTGTTTTTCCATGCTGATAAACCACTGCGGGGTGGCACGGAAAATGATTGGCGTTTTATGACGCCAGCAATGTGGGTAGCTGTGGCGGATTTTGCGTGTATCCAGCAGTTGACCATTTTTATCAAGTAGTTCAATCAGGACTTGGTTTGCTTGATAAATATCCAAGCCTGCCACCACAGGCGTATCCGCTGAGAATTTACCGTCATTTCCAACCGGGTTGTAGATTTCCAGTCCGTATTTTTGTCCTACGATATAGTCATCAGCACCGTGGGCAGGGGCTGTGTGGACGGCACCTGTACCGCCTTCGGTTGTCACATGGTCACCACAAATGATCGGTAATACGCGATCATAGAATGGGTGTTGCAGCTGGATGTTTTCCAGTGTCTTGCCCGAACAGTTACCCACAACTTCCACATCCGTAAGCCCGTAACGCTCCAATGCGCTGGTTTGGAGTGTAGGTTCCAGAATCAGGTAACCGCGTTCAGTTTTGACCAAGTTATAAGTAAACTCCGGGTGTACGGTCACTGCCATACTGGCAGGCAGTGTCCAAGGAGTGGTTGTCCAGATAACAGCAGAAATTGTATCTGGCGTGTCGATGCCGAAAATTTTTGCAACGCTGGCGGTATCCACCACGTCATATTTGACATCAACTGTAGGTGACGTTTTGTCCTCGTACTCAACTTCTGCTTCGGCTAGAGAGGAGCCACAGTCCAGACACCAGTTCACTGGCTTTTCACCTTTTTGCAGGTGACCTTTTTTGATAATCTTTGCCAAGGCACGCACAATATCTGCCTCGGTGCGGAAGTTCATGGTGAGATAAGGGTTTTCCCAATCACCCAAAACACCCATACGCTTGAAGTCTTTACGTTGCGCATCAATCTGGGTGAGTGCAAATTCACGGCACAATTGGCGGAATTTTTTAGCGTCAACTTTCTGCCCAACTTTGCCGACCTGTTGCTCGACTTTTTGCTCAATGGGTAAGCCATGACAGTCCCAGCCTGGGACATAGGCCGCATCAAAACCGGCTAAATTCTTACTTTTGGTGATAATATCTTTCAGGATTTTGTTTACAGCATGACCAATGTGTAGCTCACCATTGGCGTACGGAGGGCCGTCATGCAACACATATTTAGGCCGTCCGGCAGCGTGTTTGCGCATTGCTTGATAGAGACCGTCGTCCATCCATGCCTTCAGCATGTTTGGCTCGCGCTTTGCTAGATTTCCACGCATGGGGAAGTTCGTGCTTGGAAGATTTAGCGTCGCTTTATAGTCGCTCTTGTTGTCTGTCACCGTGCTTTACCTGAATGATCTTTTTCTGAACGGTGGAGAATATCAAGTTTTTAGTTAAAAACCGATACCTATTCTTCTGAATGAATGAGCACCAGATGGTTTTTTCTGCAACCATACTGTTAGTGGCTGCATTTTTTAGACAAGTGGCACAGGTAATACATACCCTTGGGGCTTTTCCGTTGTCAGAATAGTTGAGGGGGTAAGCGGAGATCAGGAGGGTTTCCGCCACAGTTTAGTTGCTCATTTGTCTGAGTGGCTGAGCATAAATAATCACAATGAAAAGGAATTTGTTATGTCTGTTTTACAGCTTAAAAAAATACTATTTATAATTTCCCTGTTAGGAACTTTGATTTTAACAGGCGCAGTTTACGGGCAAAGCCCTTTACCACACTCTCGCACGACTGGCTACGCTTCGGAAGCGGAGGATGATAAGCCTTTGGCGGGAAGAAATCGTCGGCGACACATCAGATATTTTTCACCTACCTTGTATCCTCGTGCGAATACGGATTACCTCAATGTGACCGCTGGTACGAACAAGGTTCGTATCAATGTACTGGCCAATGATACCGGACGACACCTTAGGGTCAGAACGGTGAACCCTCGCTCTGCAAGAGGAGGCAGGGTCTATATGAAAAATAACAAGGTCATTTACATTCCTCTTGTACACTATGTCGGAAAAGATAGCTTCTGGTACTCGGTGATAGACAGAAGTGGGCGTAAGCATTCCGCTAAAGTCATAATTTGTATCTGTGATAGTTAATAATCAGTAAAAAATAAACGGTATTAATTTGGCGATTAATGCCTATTGTGGGGGTAAAGAGCTGACGAGCGGGACGAATATCCTCAAAGTGGAGAGGGATAATGTGGTGGTTAGCACATAATTTAATATGTGTGTTTATGCTCCCGACATAGGATTGTCAGGTGATCAATAAATGATGAGACTCTTTCTCATCAGGTTGTAATAGGAAAAAATAACATGACCTCCCAAATAAAAAATATCCCGTTCAAGTATGTAAAGCTCTCAGTCACTTTTAGCGCCTTGGTGGCTTTTTCTTCACAGGCTGTTGCAGTGCCGGATTTTCCCGAAGCCAATGCAGATTCAGCAACCACAACGCAAGGGCAATCTATTGTGGTTGATGTGTTAGCTAATGACACGGGTGTTGGACTATTCATTGAAGAAGTGGATGAGCCAGCGCCATACGGTACAGGCACATCGGCAATCGTAGATAATAAAATCGTTTACACCCCGCCCCCAGCCTTTGTGGGGAATACCCGGTTCTATTATGGTATCAAGGATGCCGCCGGTCAGATCACCAGCGCGCCGCTGTCAATTACGGTAGAGGAGGCCAGCTCTGCATCGCCCTGGCCTGTTGCCGAAAATGATCGGGCTAGTACCGAGCCCAATGAAGCCATCACGATTGAGCCACTATGGAATGATGTGGGTGATGCGTTAAGGATTACGGACGTAGATACCTCGACAACACAGGGTAGTCAGGTTGAAGTTGTCGGTAATGCACTGGTCTATACTCCAGCAACCTGGGCGGAAGGTGAAGACCAGTTTTGGTATCAAATTACGGATAGCCTGGGTCGTACCAACGCCGCAAAGGTGATTGTTACCGTCAGGCCCGCTGTTGATATGGGGCCGTGGCCAACGGCTGGTACAGATACCTACACCATCTTTAAAAACTCAAGTGATAATGTATTGTCCGTTCTTGATAACGACACCGGTTCCGGCATTGAGCTTGATGAGCTATATGACTGGACAGCCAAAGGTGGGCGTACCTCTGCTCAGGGAAATGCAGTTAATTATCGCCCCCCTGCTGGATTCACTGGTACGGACGACTTTTGGTACACGATGAAGGATGTTTACGGTCGTACCAACGCTGCCAAGGTTGTGTTGAACGTGGTGGAGCCAACACCGGAGGAGCCAAATGGTGCGCCCGATGCCGTTGAAGACGGTTTTTTGGCACTGATCAATGGTGAGGAAAGGGTGCTAGATGTGTTGCTCAATGACACAGACCCCGAAGGAGATACGCTAACCGTCACTGATGTACAGCCAGCGCGTTACGGTTCGGTTCGTTTGACTGCGGATGGCGTAGTACGTTACTCGCCTCCGAGTACGCCTCAAAGTGATGCCTTTGAGTACACTATCTCCGATGGAAACGGTGGTATGGCCTCGGCGTTTGCCACAATTAGCGTGACGGATCCGAATGACAATAATGAGAACTGGCCGGTAATTAATAATGAGTTTGTGTCAGTGTCTCCCGGTGAAACAATTATCATTAAAGTGTTGGAAAACGACTCTGATGCCGATGGTGATACTTTGGTGCTGGATGTGGTGAACAGTGGTTCCCAAGGTACAACAACAAAAGTTGCTGATGAAAGTGGCAATTTAAACTGGGTGGAATATACAGCATTGCCGTCCGCATCCGGTACGGATGAATTCTACTACGGTGTACATGATGGTCGAGGGAAGAATGGCTCTGGCAAAGTCACCATTACGATCCAGTAAATTATTTTTAAAAATAGCCGAACAAAAGGCCGTCATTGCTTGGGTAATGGCGGCTTTTTTTCCGTACTGCGCTTATTTGTATCTATGCTATCATCCGGCCTGAAATAACTGCGACTGTTGCGGTTTAACCAAGGGAATTAGGATTGATGGGTGAAGCAGTGCTGAAAAAGCGTAAGCGTAGCTGGTGGCGCTTATTATTGGAGCTGTTGGTTATTTTGTCGATAGTGCTTGCGGTACGCTTCTGGTTTCAGCGTGATCTACCTTCTGGCCCTGCGCCTGCCTTTCAGTCTGTTCTGATGGACGGCAAGGTGGTGAATCTTAAAGACTACCGTGGCGAGCCTCTATTGTTGTACTTTTGGGCGAGTTGGTGTCAATTTTGTAAAGTCTCGGAAGCACCGTTGACCGGATTACAAGAGGACTGGAATGTCTTGAGTGTTGCTTTTCAGTCTGGAGATAAGCAGGCGGTAGGGGAATACATCAAAGAACATGGCTTGGAGTCATGGGATGTCATTCCTGATCAGGATGGACGCCTGGCTGAGTTGTTTGGGGTTCAAGCGGTGCCGACAAGTTATATCATTGATGGCAAAGGTAATATCCGGCTCAAAGAAGTAGGTCTGACAACAGGTTGGGGGTTGCGGGCTCGCTTGTGGTACGTCAAAAATGTGAATAGTCTGGCAGGACTGTTTGGGTTGGATAAAAAACAAAGTGATGGTTCGTGAGACTCAGTAGTCATAGGTGCTTCTTTTGATGATGAGTTACCCTCTTGATGCTGACTATCTGCGACGACATTGTAGGAACCCTTGGTCGGATATCGTCGTGTTTGACAGCATTGACTCCACGAGTAACTGGGTCAAAGCGCAAGCCCGCAACAAGCTGGTGTGTTTGGCTGAGCGGCAAACGGCGGGGCGGGGGCGTCATGGGCATCAGTGGCAGTCGCCAGTTGCTGAAAATATCTATCTTTCCTACAGTTGGCAGTTTGATCAAACACCTAGTCATCTGGGGCTGTTGAGTCTTTGGGTCGGCATGACATTATCCGACGTATTGGAAAAGCAAGGCTTGCAGCAGCACGGTATTAAATGGCCCAATGATATTTATTGGCAACACAAAAAAATGGGTGGCATTCTGATTGAGGTCAGTAACTTGTCATCCCAGCTTGTCGTCGGGGTTGGGCTAAATGTCAATATGCAGAATGAAACTGGTATTGATCAGCCTTGGACCAGTGTCTTTGAGGTGGTGCAGCATACAGTGAACCGAAACGAGCTATTAGTCCCCTTACTGGATGCATTGCATGTGGCGATGATTAAGTTTCCGTACATTGATCACTCTGAATTTATGCGGCATTGGAAGCGTTGGGATTTGATCTTTGGGCATCAAGTGTCTTTTGTTGAGGATGGTAGAACATTAGTCGGTGAGGCCCGTGGTGTGAATGATAGTGGTCATCTCAACGTCATGCTTGATTCTGGTGAGCTTAGAGCGTTTGGTACCAGCATTAGTAGGGTGCGCTGGGTGTGAGACTACTGATTGACATGGGGAATAGTCGGCTTAAATCTGCCCGGTATGCGAATGCACAGCTGGATCAGTTTGTCAGCAGACCTTATGGAGATAGTACTCCGATAGATTGTCTAAAGGCGTTCATCCGTGGGCAGTCGGAGCTTGTTTCCGTGACATTAGTTTCGGTATTGGGTGATGCATTTCAGACCGAAGTCAAAGCATATTGTCAAAAGGAAGGCATTCACCTGATTTGGGCGGCTTCATCGGCTACAGCGCACGGTATCCGTAGTGCCTACCACACGCCGGAAAACTTAGGAAGTGACCGGTTTGTTGCATTGGTTGGGGCCAGAAAGCTCTTTCCTGAGCAGTATTGCATTGTGGTTGATTGCGGTACGGCAACAACTGTTGACGCATTAACCTCTGATGGTGTGTTTTGTGGCGGGGTCATTATTCCCGGCTTGCAGTTATGGGGTGATAGTTTGATGAGTCGGGCAAATCAATTAAATGCCCATGAAATGAACCATCCGACAGTGTTTGCCAAAGATACGCCGCAGGCAATTGGTAGTGGCAGTGTTTACGGTTTGGTGGGGGCGATTGAGGGCTTGTGCCAACGGATGGAAGTACAATTTCGCAGGGATGCGGGTGTGGATATTCCGGTGGTTAGATTGTTATGTGGCGGGGACGCACATCTGATTGCAGCGCACACACGGCTGTCGTTTGAAGTGGTACCGCATTTGGTTTTAACGGGTTTGACTGAGTTTACTGAATAATAATGCGCATTCTGATCATCGCTCTCATTACGTTGAATATACTCTACTTCGTGGGGGTGTATCTTTTTAGTGTGGCTTTTGACCGTCCGCCACCACTGAAAGAGCCGGGTATTCCAACAATTAAGTTACTGGAGATGAGCGCTGCGGATAACTTACCGCGGGTCGCGTCCGGCGCAAGTCCAGTGTGCTTTACGGTAGGGCCCTACAGCGTTGAAAAAACTGCACGACTGGTCGCACATAAAATTGCTGAGGCAGGCTTTGCGGTTAATATACACAAGCAGCAGACTGATCAGGTTCAGAAATATCTGGTCTTTTTGCCCGTACAGCCCAGTCGGGCAGCAGCTGAAAAGGTGGTTGCAGATATTAAAGCCAACCAGATTAAGCAAAGGCAAATTAAGCAATACTCCATCATTGACTCAGGGCCGTATAAAAATGCCATCGCATTGGGGCGATTTAATGACCTTGACCGTGCCCGCCGACATGCAGAGTATGTGCGTTTTCTTGGCTATGATGCGAGATATACGGAGCAGCGGCAGAGGGCTTATGTGTATTGGATCAGTTATGACGAACCCTTTGGGGAGTCACTGCCGGTATCGGATTGGACGAAAGAGATTGACCCTAAGGTGAGTGTGCAGAAGCTTCCTGAAGCCTGTGAGTTCTAGTCACTTGCATCGTCAAAGAACTGCAACGACGGGGCTGTGGTGGTCGCGTGTCTGTTGGCTATTGTTTGGGTGTCGCTGGATATATTTTCTTGGCGTCTACGAGTTTTGTCACTCAAGAAACCAGCACCGCTGGTGAAAAGAGGATGAAAACCAGACTGCGGTGGTAAACATTGACCTTGAACCGACGGCTCAAGTGGGAGCTACGAGAAGAACGTCAGGCGTACCGGCGAACCAGTCATGCACACAATCCCCCCACGCACGCCCCCGGGTAAAGTAATTAGGCCCAAGGGAACCCGAATACTCACAAGCAGCCCAGAAATCATCCACTGAACTAATATAGTCCAATTGCCTGGCTTTGTTAAGTGCTCCTAGCGGCATTTCCTGACATCGCCGAGTCTTTTTTGTATATTTTTATTGAACCTTGGGTATTGATTAGTGTTTTCAGGAATTTTCAGACGGCCGCACCATGCTTTAGGTGTTGTTTTCTCCAGCCTTCAAAAATTAATGTCCGATTAATGTTCAGATGGGAGAGAACTGTACACATCCTTAATAGATATGGGCTACACTGGAGCGTGTGATTTTACAGTTTGGGGGCTGAAGATGTTGTCACGATATTTCATTTTGATACCTACGGCGGGCTTACTGTCAGTGGTGATTTGGGTGGGCTTAACGTCTGGGGTCAGTGCGAATAGCAATGTGCTGTTGGACTCAAAGGGGAGGCCATTGCCGAGTGATTTTGGGGCTTTGCTGGAGCAGTTAGGTCAGTCCTCCGATCAGGGAAGGAAAATATTGGGGCTAACAGGAAGTAGTAGTCCTGTTTCTGTTAGATCAGCCAGTGAAAATAATCAGAAAAAGCGGGTTGTTAAAAAGCCAGAACCAAAGACTCCTACATCTCGAAATACTGAGTTGGCTCGACGGCTTTATGATGCGCTAAAAGTGGGGGATACAGCGCGTGCCAAGTGGTTGCTGCGCTCTGGTGCTGGGAATGCGTACGTGACCGCTGAGAATGATACCAGTCTGCACTTGGCGGTGCGTAGGGGGTGGGCTTCTGTGGTGCGTGTGCTTTTAGAGCGCGAACGAGAACCTGACTTGGAGCAGAAATTTCCTGGTAATATCAATTTACTGCATAGGGCTAGCGTTAAGGGGGCCTACGATATTGCAAAAATGCTGGTTGAAGCAGGCATGGACCCCGGGGAGACAACAATAAAGGGCTGGACGAATCTGCATTTAGCCGCTCGCTATGGTCACATGCATATGGTGCGTTATTATGTGTCGCTTGGCTTAGATCCTGATGCACGCAACTCTGAAGGTAATACTGCATATTGGCTTGCCAATCACTTACGGCACTACCAAGTGGCTGGGTACCTGTCCAGCAGAACGCATGTGTCCTCTTATCAGCTTTTCGGTCAGGGCAAGGGCACTAAGAAAAATCGAAAGAGGAAAAAGCGTAAGAAGTCAAAAAAGGGCGTGGCTCGAGGGTTCTCACCAGCTCAGCTCGAGGCGCTGAAAAACCTCTAATCTTGGTCTTTCATGCCGCTTTGTAGTGCATCTAATACTGCTGGATGCACAAACCTTGATACATCTCCACCCAAGCTAGCAACTTCCTTGACCAATGAGGAAGAGATAAAGGCGTATCTCTCTTCAGGCATCAGGTAAACAGATTCTATTTCTGGGCGTAAATTGCGATTCATGCTGGCGAGTTGAAATTCATACTCAAAGTCAGATACCGCGCGTAGTCCCCTAATAAGTACGCTTGCGCCCTGTTCATAAGCAAAGTCGGTCAGCAGCGTATTGAAACTCATAATGCTAAGATTGTCAGCTTTGTGACCATAGACTTCTTCAGCAAGTCTGATGCGTTGCTCCAATGTGAACAGCGGATTCTTCTTCTGGTTTGACGCAATGGCCAAAATGACGTGATCAAAAAGGTTACAGGCTCGGCGTAAAAGGTCAGTATGGCCGTTGGTAATTGGATCAAAAGTACCCGCATAGATAGCGGTAACAGGTCGTTTGGCTTGAGTCATCGTTGTTGGCTCGTGATATTTAAGGTATCTCTAGAGTGGTCTGGTTACCGATAATACCAGTTCCAGCTCTTGAAGTTTTTTGGCAACATTTTTTAAATGTTCAGCATTGGTAACTTCAATGACTAGAAAGAAGGTCTTTGTCGTATTGTCACCACTAATATGCATTTCCTCAGTGTTAATCTTGAGATTATGCAAGGCGTTGCTGACGCTTGACAGCGCACCGACCCGATTACGTGCCTCAATGGACAGTGCTGCGGGGTAGGTTTGTCCCTGGAGAGAAGACCAGGATGTCTTTAGTGGTTTGCTGTCTGGGTGGTTTAGGTTTTTACAACCGGCTCGGTGAATCGCCATCCCGCGCCCCTTTTCAAGGTGAGCAACAATGACATCACCCGGTACCGGATAGCAGCAGGATTGAAGCTCAACTGCCAAGCCCTCAGTGCCCTTGATCAAGATAGGGCTGTCGGCATCTTCCTCACAACACTTTAGCAGATCACCTTCATCCACTAGGCGTTGGGCGATGAGTCTTGCACAATAATCCCCATGAGCAATATGGCTCAATAGGTCGTTTGTATCATTTAGTTTAAGCAGGCTGATGGTGTTTTCTAATTGGCTTTGCTCAAGGCTGTTGAGGTTTTTACCGTAAGGAGCCAGTGCCTGATTCAGCAGCTGCTTGCCAAGTGCAATAAATTCGCCTTTTTTTCGGCTGTTGATCCAATGGCGAATCGCCGAACGTGCTTTACCTGTGACTACAAAACTGAGCCAAGTGGGTTGTGGCGTGGCATTGGCAGCTTTTTGAATGAATACCGTAGCTCCATTCCTGAGCTGCGTACTTAGCGGTACTCGCTGGTTGTCAACAATGGCATAAGCACATTGATTGCCAAGGTCCGTATGAATCTCATAGGCGAAGTCCACAGGCGTTGAGCCACTGGGTAGCGTACGAATCTCACCACGGGGCGTGTACACCTGAATATCTTTGAGGAACAGGTCAGAAGTGACATCTGCCATAAATTCAGAGGGACTGCTATTGGCGCGGTTAATATCAGCAACCTGCTTAATCCAGCGATCCAGATAAATCTTGGAAAAATCCGTTGCGGTCATTGAGTTTGGAAAACGGAAATGCGTGGTGACGCCAAACTGCGAGACTTGGTACATCTGCTTGGTTTGGATTTCAATCTTGAGAAGCTGGCGTTCGTAGGTGATGAGCTCGGTTTGTAGCGCCTGGTAGCCGTAGGTTTTACCTGCGGCAACATAATCTTTGAACTTCTCCGTTTTGGGGGTGTAAAGCTGGTGAACAGTGCCCAACGCCAAATAGCACTCTGGTGTTTCATTGACCAGTACACGAATCTCAATGCTGTCAAACTCATTGCTCAGGTCTTTATTTTTACCCGCTTTTTTGGCTTCGTTATAAATGCGGTAAAGATTTTTTTCCCACAGAAAAACCGAGCTTTCGATCTGTTGAGAGCGAAGTGCTTGAGTAATGTCGTTTAAAATACGGTCGTAAGTCGTTCGGTTTTTTCGCAGGTTGGCGGTGACGGATTTTCTGAGGATCTCATAACGCCAAGGATGCAAATGCATTAAGCAGAGGGTTTGCAGTTCCTTGCGAAGCGTGTTGATGCCCATTTTTCGGGCAAGAGGGGCGTGTATTTTCAGCGTCTCACTGGCAATGCGGCGTTTCTTTTCTGGTGGCATGGACCCGAGCGTACGCATATTGTGTAGCCGATCCGCAACCTTGATCAGGACTACCCGATAGTCCTGAGTCATCGCCGTCATCATTTTCTGAAAACTGGCCTGCGACGCTTCGGTGCGTGAAGTAAAGCGGCTTCCTGCCAATTTGGTGACGCCATCAACCAGCTCTGCTACAACGATACCAAACCTTTCGATGATAGAGTCTTTGGAGTAATCGGTGTCTTCAATAACGTCATGCAGCAATGCCGCACATAGGGTATCAACATCCAGACGCAGATCCGCGAGTATGCGCGCAACTTCAAGCGGGTGATGAATGTAAAGCTCGCCAGATTTTCGGCGTACATTGGCGTGAGCTTTTGCGGCAAACTCATAGGCTCGGCGGGTGGTTTCAATATCCTCAGGCGTCTGATACCGCTGAATAATGCGACACAGATCTGTAGATTTGAATGCCGGAGCCGTGCTTGCCGCAGGCATGACGCTAGTCTTCGATGCTGATTTCTAACGGGTCTTGTCGATCCGTAGGTTCTGATGCAATAGCTTCCTGTGCTTTGGCCGCAGCATTGTCGGCAATCTCACGCAATGCTATAACCGTTGGCTTGTCATTGTCGCGCTCAACAAGAGGCTCTGCGCCGTTGGCAATTTCACGTGCGCGCTTAGAGGCGCTGAGGACTAGCGCATAATTACTGTCCGCATATTTTAAGCAGTCTTCAACCGTAACTCGAGCCATAATACAACCTAGTTTTTCGTTATGAGGGGGATTAATTATAGACAGCTAGTCGTTAAATGCTAGTTTAAAAGCAATAGATTCCGCAATTCGTTAGACAGAGAATGGTAAACTGGGGAGGTGGGTTGTACTCATGTTATGGTGTCGCACGCACTAGGCTAGTGAGTAGTTGCCTCACATAGCTGAAAAAGGAGCACAAAGATGAGTCGATATAGCCATGATGAGCAGTTTTTTCACGGAAAACAAGAGAGCCTGGGCGTTTTGCTGGTTAATCTGGGGACACCAGATGAGCCAACTGCGCCAGCGGTCAAGAAATACCTAAAGCAGTTTTTGTCCGATGGGCGAGTGGTGGAAATTCCGCGCATTGTGTGGTGGTTTATCCTGCATGGCTTTGTTCTGAGGCGTCGTCCGGCCGTGAGTGCCGAACAATATGTATCGGTATGGACGGATAAGGGGTCTCCGTTGCTGGTTCAGAGTGAGAACATCCGGCAATCCTTGCAGCAGGAAATGTCGGTACGCTTTGATGGTCCGGTGCATGTGGAACTAGCGATGCGTTACGGAAACCCCTCGCTTGTTGTGGGGTTGCGTAATTTGCGACACAAAGGTGTCAGGCGCTTACTGGTGCTCCCTTTGTACCCACAGTACTCGGCGACCACAACCGCAACCACCTATGATGCAGTCAGCGCAGAAATGCGACGTTGGCGCTGCTTACCGGAAATTCGCTTTGTTAATCAATATCATGACAATGAGCGATACATCGGCAGTCTAGCGCGAAGCATTGAGCGACACTGGGCGGAACACGGCAGGAAGGAAAAATTACTCATGTCGTTTCATGGCTTGCCGAAGCGTAACCTTGATCTAGGTGATCCGTACCATTGTCAATGCCTTAAAACTGGGCGACTTCTTGCGGAAAAACTGGGCCTGAAACAGGGTGAGTGGCTTGTGACATTCCAATCGCGTTTTGGTCGTGCGGAGTGGTTGCAGCCCTATACGGATAAGACGTTAGAAAAATTGGCGAAAGAGGGCGTGAGGCGAGTTGATGTTGTCTGCCCTGGTTTTCCGGCGGATTGTTTAGAAACGCTGGGAGAGATTGGAATGGAGTACTGCGAGCTATTCAAGGAAGCAGGCGGCGAGGAGTATTGCTACATTCCTGCGTTAAATGATGACTCAGAGCATATTCAATGCTTGGCAGATTTGGTTCAGCAGCATACGCAGGGATGGCCGGAGGTGGATCCAGGCTGGAACGGGTTATCCAATGAGGAAAAAAGTAAGCAGACCCAAGCTCTGGCAAAGGGAATGGGTGCTAAGTTGTAGATGTCTGTGAGCAACAAATCAGCGAATAAACAACGTGTAGCCCTTCCGTTCACGCGCCCCCTGCTCTCTGTAAAATACTGGCCGACATGGTTGGGGCTGTTGTTGGCTGCGTTGGTTGGGTGGTTGCCACAGCCTGCTCGGCATCGCTTGGGGCAGTGGTTGGGGGATTATCTCTATCGAAAACGAGCTAAGCGTTTTCATGTGAGCCGCGCAAACCTGCGGCAGGTCTTTCCTGAGGCTTCGGACAAAGCAATCGAGGCCCGAGTGAAAGCCCATTTACAGTGGTACGGAAAAGGGTTGGTCGATTACAGCTTGTTCTTTTTCGGTGGCCGAGAGCGTTTATTTTCATCTGTTTCTATTAATGGTGGAGAACACTTGTGGCAGGCGGTCAAGCAGAATCAGGCGGTTATTCTGCTATTGACACACTCGGTGATGCTGGAATTTGCTGCAGTGGCTTTGGCTTCTGAGGGGATTCATAGCTTTGGCTCCTACAAAAAATCCAAAAATGCCTTACTGGACTGGGTGATCGCAAGAAGTCGCTGTCGTTTTGTGGACTTTGTTGTATCGCGCGAGGAGGGATTAAGGCCATTGATTCGCGCCATTCAGTCAAGGCGGGTGATGATCTTTTTACCGGATGAGGATTTGGGCTTGGATAACAGTGTGTTTGCGCCGTTCTTCAATAGGCAAAAAGCCACGCTGACCACACCATCACGCTTATGTAAGCTCGGCAAGGCGACGGCAATAGCGGGATTTGTTGGCTTTAATGAGCGTGAGTCTCGGTATGAGTTAAATCTGTCACCAATGCCAGCTAACTACCCGTCAGGTAATCACGAGCAGGACGCAGCCGATATGAATCGGGTCTTTGAATCTTTGATTCGCCAGTCCCCAGAACAATATATGTGGCTGATGAAATTTTATAAAACAACGCATGTAGATGACACACCGATTTATTAATCTTGTTGTCAGGCTGAGGGCTGTAGATTGACGTTTGGGGTTGATGGGGATATCCTCGAAATCACGTCAGGGCTAAAAAATAAAAAACAAACAGTCATCAGCAGTGAGCCGGATTATGTCCACGAATTTTTCAGATAAAGCACGAGATAACCCACTTTTTGCGACCTTTCCGGTAGCGATCTTTATACATGGGGTGCTATTACTTGGCACGGGGTTTATGATGCCGGAGCCAAGTCCAGTACGAAAGGGTACCCTGCTTGATATCACGTTGGTCAACACCCAGTCGGAGGAAGCACCGAAAGAAGCAGATTTCATTGCGGAGTCTAATCAGCAAGGGAGCGGTACGCTTGATGAAAAGAAGCGGATTAGTAGTGCCTCGGCCTCTGATGCTCCCAGCCTGACCAATGGTGATAAGACATTCAGGAGTGAAGAGTCTGCGCCAGAGGTACTGCCCAAGCCCAAACCAAAAGTGCTGACGACCAAGGGCAAGACAGATAAAGTCATTAAGAAAGATGTGCAGGATGAAGAAGTCAAAGAGCCGAAAGTTGTGCGTAATGATGTTTCTGAAAAGGCCGAAGAAATTGCCACGCTGATGGCAGAGATGAATAGAGAAGAGCAGAAATACGCTCGACGACCCAGAATTCATTTTGTGGACTCGATCAGTGCCAAAAGTGCGGTTGAGGCGCGCTATATTCAGAATTGGGCGAAGAAACTTGAGCGCATCGGTAATATCAATTTTCCCGAGGAAGCCATCCGTTTAAGCCTAAGTGGTACTTTGATCCTGAATGCGACACTCGACCGTGCGGGGCGTGTTGTTGAAATGCAGATTGATGTATCATCGGGGAGTCGGATTCTGGATAAGGCTGCCTTGCGAATTGTAAAGCTGGCGGCGCCTTATGAGCCGTTGCCGTCAGAGATTCGCAAAAAATATGATCGTCTGAACATTACCCGTTCGATTGTGTTTCATAAAGAGAATGGCAAGGCGACGTTTTACACCAACTAATTCAGTGAGAGCCAAACCCTTCTATGCAACTGACATCCTCAAATTTGCGTAACCAGTTATTGATTGCGATGCCCGCTTTGGGAGACCCCAACTTTTTTCATACCGTTACGTTAATTTGTGAACACAACGAGGAAGGCTGTTTTGGGGTGACGATTAATCGCCCGCTGGATATGACAGTAGGTGATCTGCTCAAGCAGTTGGATATTGACTCCATTGAGCAAGTCGTGCTGGATGCCACCGCAGTTAATGGTGGGCCAGTTCAGCCGAATCAGGGGTTTGTGATACATGATACTTCCCAGTCGTGGCAGGGGACGTTACATGTGGGTGATAACCTGTCGGTGACATCATCTCGTGACATTCTTGAAGATATTGCTGTAGGCAAAGGGCCGGATAATTTCCTGCTGGCGCTTGGGTGTGCCAGTTGGTCAGCAGGGCAGATTGAGGATGAGCTACGCCAGAATGCATGGCTCACTTGTCCGGCCAGTCATCAGATTTTATTTGAGACGCCTTATGAGCAGCGTTGGCAGCAGTCGGCTGGAACGCTGGGTGTGGATGTAAACCTAATAAGCGATGTGGTCGGTCACGCTTAATCATGTCAACGGTATTGGCATTTGATTTTGGTCTTAAGCGTACTGGCGTTGCCGTTGGGAATACCGTTGTGGGAACGGCGACTGCACTGGAGACGCTTCGTAGCGTCAATAATAAACCGGACTGGGTTGGCATTGAACGACTGATTAAGCAATGGTCGCCTTCACAGCTAGTAGTGGGTATGCCCAAGCAGTTGGATGGCGAGGATACACCACTCACAGCACCCATTAATAAATTTTGTAATCAGTTAAATGGCCGCTTCAACTTGCCAGTGGCACAGGCTAACGAGCAGTTTACCTCAATCGAAGCAAGTCGCATGCTGAAAGAGGTACGTCAGGCTGGGCGCAAACGCAAAGTTAAAAAAGAAGAAGTGGATCAATTATCTGCTGTTATTATTTTTGAAAATTGGTATCAAAGCCAATAAATCCCCTTATATTCACTCTGGAAGTACAGCCTTTATGAAATACGATAGTCAGCGTGTTGATACTTTGTTGCAAAATATGCAATCAGAGCTGGAAGCGTATATGCAAAAAGCCAACATTACCCACCCGATGATGGTTGGGATTCACTCTGCGGGAGTCTTTGTAGCCAGAAGGCTTCATCAGGCAATGGCGATTGATGAGCCGCTGGGGGAGCTAAACAGTGGCTTTTATCGTGATGACTTCTCCAGCAATGGACTACATGCCCAACTCAAGCCATCGAATATGCCCCTGAGTGTGGAAGATCGGCACATCATTCTGGTCGATGATGTATTATATACCGGCCGCACCATTAGGGCGGCAATGAACGAGTTATTCGATTACGGCCGTCCGGCTAGTATTGCGCTGGCTGTGCTTGTCGATCGTGGCCATCGTGAGCTTCCTATCGAAGCGCAGGTGGTGGGTGTAAAACATGAGCTTGGCCCCGATGAGTATTTACAGGTTTTGGGCTCCGAAAAGCTCGAAATGAGTATCATTCAACGTGAGCATGACTAAGGCAAATTTGGTTCCCGGTCCCTTACCGGCGTCGCTGCAACTAACCCCAGATGGCAAACTAAGGCATTTTTTAACAACAGAGGGTTTATCCAGAGAACTACTAACAGCAATTTTGGATCGGGCAGAACAATTCATCACACAGCCCAGTAAGGCACAAAACAAATTTCCTGTATTGCGCGGCAAAACGGTCATGAATTTGTTTTTTGAGAACTCCACCCGTACGCGTCTCACCTTTGAACTAGCTGCCCAACGCCTTTCTGCCGATGTAGTCAATCTGGATATACGTAACTCATCTGCCTCCAAAGGGGAAAGCCTACTTGATACCATGCGCAATCTGGAAGCAATGAACTGCGATATATTTGTGGTTCGTCATCATCACAGTAGCGCCCCTCACTTTATTGCTCGTTACTGTGCGCCACACATCAGCGTATTAAATGCAGGGGATGGTTATCATGCTCATCCCACTCAGGCGATGCTGGATATGTTGACCATTCGCCAGCACAAGCCAGATTTTTCAAAACTAACGGTTGCAATTACGGGGGACATTCGACATTCGCGTGTCGCCCGCTCACAAATTCATGCTCTAAACACTTTGGGTGTCAAAGAGGTTCGGGTGATTGCACCGGGGACATTGATGCCAGTGGGTATTGAACACATGAATGCTCGAGTGTTTAGCGCCTTGGACGAGGGTTTGAAAGATGTGGATGTGGTGGTCATGTTGCGTTTACAGAAGGAACGTATGCAAGGGGCGATGTTACCTTCTGAGAAAGAATATTTTTCCCTGTATGGGCTGACTGAAAAACGTTTGAAGCTGGCTAAACCTGACGCGATTGTAATGCATCCCGGGCCGGTTAACCGTGGTGTGGAGATTGATTCGTCAGTTGCCGATGGGCCGCAATCGGTCATTATGCAGCAGGTAACGAATGGTATTGCGGTGCGCATGGCTGTGATGTCAATGGTGATGGATACTCGATCCAGGGGGCAAGGCTAATGTCACAAGTCTTATTTAAACAAGCGCGTATTATCGATCCTGCAAATGTGCGGGACAGGGTGGGCGATTTGCTGGTGACTGATGGCAAAATTGCTCAGATTGCAGATGAGATCAAGGTGGCAGAGTCTGTGCCTGTGGTGGATGCTACGGGAAAGTGGCTTCTACCGGGTTTGGTTGACCTGGGAGCGTATGTGCGGCATCAGGAGCGCAAGGCCACGGTAGAATCTGAATCCATTGCCGCAGCCAAGTCGGGAATTACGCGGCTGTGTTGTATGCCCGAATTAGCCAAGCCAATAGATTCAACTGCTGAAGTTACTTTGATCCAGGAAACCGCTGCTGACTCCGGCAAGGTTTGGTTTGAAGTCATTGGCAGCATGACGGCGGGCTTGGAAGGCAAGCAGCTCAGCAATATGGGGGGGCTGAAAAAAGCAGGCTGTGTGGCAGTGAGTCAGGGGCACGGTGAGTTTGAAAGTCTTGATATTATGCGCAAAGCAATGGAATACGCCCGTACATGTGGGGTTAAACTGTTTTTGCATCCCTTGGAGCATGGTCTGATTGGTAATGGCTGTGTGCATGATGGAGCCATTGCTACACGTGCAGGTTTGCCCGGAATTCCGGTGGCTGCTGAAACCATCGCGCTCTCGCAGATATTGATGATGGCCGAACAAATGGATGTTGATGTGCATTTTTGTCGGCTATCCAGCGCGGCAGGAGTTGAGATGATTCGTCAGGCCAAAGCGCGGGGCTTGCGGGTAACGGCCGATGTTGCGGCGCACCAGTTATTTCTGACCGAGCATGATATTGCGGATTACAACCCGCTGTGCCATACACTACCACCACTTCGCAGTGAAACAGACCGCGAGGTGCTGCGTGATGCTGTTCGCGAAGGGGTGATTGATGCGATTTGTTCAGATCACCAGCCGCAGGATATTGACTCTAAACTAGCACCGTTACAGGACTCCAGCCCGGGTATTTCTTCACTGGAAACCCTGCTGCCACTGACGCTCAGATTGGTTGAGGAAGGCTCACTTTCGTTGTTGCAGGCAATTGCCCGTATAACCGCCAGTGCTGCGGACATTATTGGTCGCCCACACGGCAGGTTATCGTTGGCTAGTGATGCAGATCTGTTGCTGTTTGACCCGAAACACAAATGGCAGTTTAGGCAAAGTGACATGGTGAGTAGTGGCAAAAACAGTCCTTTTGATGGTTGGTCATTTAACGGCAAACTGCTACAAACCTATGTAAAAGGCCAGTGTGTCTATGACGCGCATCACTGTGAGGGGTAACAAACCATGATTCGAAGTATGACCGCTTTTGCTCGAAGTGATCGCGTTACAGCCAACGGCTCACTAACGTGGGAAGTGCGTACCGTTAACCATCGTTATCTGGAGACAACACTGCGCTTGCCGGATGGTTTTCGTAGTCAGGAGAATGATTACAAAGAATTGGTGCGCACCCGCCTTGCTCGTGGCAAGTTAGACGCGGTGCTGCGTTTTGATCCTGAAGGTGCCGAGCAAGCTACGACACTCAATATTGATACCAACCGAGTGGGCGCATTATTGAATGCCCAGCAGCAAATACAATCACTTAGTCAGGAAGCCGGTAATCTATCAGTGTCCGATATTTTGAGCTGGCCCGGTGTAGTAAAGCCGGAGGTCTTGGACTTTGATGGCCTTTACAAGGATGCCATGGAGCTACTGGGTGAGGCCTTGAATGATCTGGTGGAAGCCCGTAGGCGTGAAGGCAAGCGTTTGGTCATGTTTATTGAGCACCGCTGTGATCAGATTGAGCAGATAGTCGTGGCGGTTACAGAGCGTCGTGAGGTTGTTGTGCAAGCATCGCGTGAACGCCTGATGCAGCGTATTGAAAGCCTAGACCTAGAAGTAGATCCACAGCGTTTGGAGCAGGAACTGGCAATTCAGGCACAGCGCCTGGATGTTAGTGAGGAACTGGATCGCTTGGGGGCACACATTGATGAACTGCGGCAGACTTTAACGGGTGGTCAAGCAGTGGGTCGTCGGCTTGACTTTCTGATGCAAGAGTTTAATCGTGAAGCGAATACATTGGGGTCAAAGTCTAACGATGCAGAGACAACCCGTCACTCAATGGAGTTAAAAGTGCTGATTGAGCAGATGCGGGAGCAGATTCAGAATATAGAATGATGTTTCAGGTTGTTTCTAATTGTAATAAATAGTATATAAAACAATAAGTTATGTGAGATTCTTGTTTCTGGTTGTTTCAGTCTGTTGCAGTAAGTTGCTAGCAGATTGGTGGCAGAAATGATGGCAGATTTTCAGTCTTCATCGAAATCAAGATAATATATAGAAATCTGTCACCATTTTCACAGTAAGTAATTGATAAACAAAAATAAATCAACAAAAGCAGGGTTTCATGTTGCTGGTTATGACCTATGTCTTCGTGTCAGTAAAGAATTTCAGGTGAAGGTAATTTCCCTCAACGTCTGAATCACCTTCCCTGAACACTGTCCCTGCCGCCCAGTCCGATCCAGCAACACGCCACATAACCCCGCCTGATTCGCCGCCAGCACGTCATTCTGCAAATTATCCCCAACACACCAACAATCAGCCGCGGCTTTGCCTGCTTCTGCCAGTGCCAGTTCAAAGATTGCCACATCCGGCTTGGCCACACCTGCACGTTCAGCGGTAATCACCACATCAAAGTCATCATACAAGCTCACAGCTTTAAGCTTACGAACCTGCATTTCAGTCGGCCCATTGCTAATCACACCCAGCCCAATGCCTTGTGCTTTCAACGCCTGAATCACTTCGCGGGTTTCTGGAAACAGCGTCGAGCCTTGCACATAATTCACCATAAAGTACTCAAATGCTACCAGTGCTTCGTCGTCGCTAAAGGTCAGGTTGGGAAATACGTAACGAATCCGTGCCCGCTGTAACTGCTGTACGTCAATATCGCCAGATAGAAACGATGGATAATATTGGTTCAACGCATCGTTCCAACGCTGATGGCGCTCTGCCACGGTGGCGGGGCTGTACTTTGCAAACAGCGCATCAACCCCGATACGGGTGGAGGTTTCATCATCCAGCAACGTGTCGTCGAGGTCGAAAAAGATAAACTCAGGTGGCTGATTATTGGTATTCAAAAGGGCTTCCATTTGCGGTTATTGAACATCTGCCTATACTGTATTGATTACTCGACCAAAACAATGGTGCAGCCAAGCCTTTGTACTGAAATTAGTCGCTATCACAACATTTGAACTGACAATTCAGACCAGCCTTGCTACATTCGTTGGGAGAAGTCCGTTCAGTGTGCCGCTAGGGAATTATTAGAAATATGCCGGATAATCATGCCATTGCTGTTTTAGCTCTCACGCTATTTGCGCTCTTTCTGTTTTCACGGGACAAAATCCCCTTGCAAACGTCAGCCTTTATCGTGCTGTGTACTTTGGCACCGGGCTTTGCCATTTTTCCGTATCCGATTGTGCAGGAGGGTAAGCAGACATTTGTTGATCCGGTACACTTTTTTCACGGTTTTGGTCATGAGGCCCTAATCGCGGTTTGTGCGCTGATGGCCGTTGGCACAGGCTTGGTGAAAACTGGTGCACTGGAACCCGTGGGGCATATGCTGTCGAAAATGTGGCAAACCAGTCCCTCGTTATCACTGCTGCTCACACTGCTATTGACCGCCGGATTAAGCGCGTTCATCAATAACACACCGATTGTGGTCTTGCTGATTCCGATTTTAGTCAGCGTGGCGTTACGCACCCAGTCCAGCCCCGCTGCATTATTAATGCCAATGGGATTTGCCAGCCTGATCGGTGGCATGGGCACGACCATCGGGACATCGACAAACCTGCTGGTTGTCAGCGTTGCCAGTGACCTTGGCTTGCCCAGAATGAGCATCTTTGATTTCTTCTTTCCGGCGATGTTTGCCTCGATAGCCGGTATTGCTTTTCTCTGGTTGCTCGCCCCGCGTATGCTACCTAAACGGAGTTTGCCACTTTCCGATTCCACCAATCGCGTTTACACGGCGCAGTTATTGGTTACGGAAGACAGTAGTGCCGTTGGCAAAACCGTTAAGGAGCTCAAGGATGCCACCAAGGGCAAGTTAAATATCGACAAAATCCGCCGCACAGAAAACTCTTTTATTGTTCCGTTGCCCGATGCTGTAATCGAAGCGGGGGATAAAATTCTGATACACGATACGCCAGAGGCACTCAATGCTCTGGAAAAAGCAACTGGTACAGTGCTGTATGCCAAAAATGAGCGAATGACAGACGGCGAACTGCCGCTGAAAGATGAAGATCAGACATTGATTGAGATTATCATCGATCAACGCTCGCCGTTGTTGGGGCGTACCCTGCAATCCACACGCTTTATCGAAAATTACAAAATGATTGCCCTAGCGGTACATCGTCATGGTGACAAAATCCGCGAGATGCCCAATGGCTTGGGGAATTTCCCGCTGTGTTTGGGGGATATTTTGCTGGCTCAGGGAAAACGTGAGGATATTGATACGCTGAAATCCAAGCATGAGTTTCTGGTGTTGGATAGCACGATTGAACTGCCGCTTTCCAAGAAAGCCCCGTTATCTATCCTAATTATGCTATTGGTGGTTGTATTGGCCGCCACCAAGGTTATCCCTATTGCTATCAGCTCGGTACTGGGTGTATTAGCCATGTTGCTGACGCGCTGCCTGAACTGGAGTGATGTCAGTCGTTCATTGAATGTGCCGGTCATTATGATTGTGGTATCCAGTTTGGCGCTGGGTGAAGCCATGAATATGACTAAAGCCAGTCAATTTCTGGCGGATCAGTTTGTCGGCTTGACCGATGGCCTATCGCCACCTTTTATTCTGAGTGGCTTGATTCTGCTTATGGCTATTTTTACCAATGTGGTTTCCAACAATGCCGCCGCTGTCATCGGTACGCCGATTGCCGTTAGCATCGCAACCACCTTGGGTTTAAACCCCGAGCCGTTTGTATTAGCAGTGTTGTTTGGTGCGAACATGAGTTACGCCACGCCAATGGCGTATAAAACTAATTTGCTGATTATGAGTGCCGGTAACTATAAATTTAGCGACTTTTTACGGGTGGGTATTCCGTTATGTATTATCATGTGGCTGTCATACAGTATCTTGCTGCCGATAATTTACACCCTTTAAACCGGCGCATCATCCCAGTCACTCTACAAAAACGATAACAGGCTCATTATGAATCCAGATGCTTTTACCCTCACTAATATCATTGTGGTGGTTACTTGTTTGATTTCCTTTGCCTTTATGAACAACGACCGTATGAAGTCTGCTATGATTTTCCATCCGGTTACGATCAGGCAAAAAGGTCAGTGGTATCGCTTCTTAACCTCCGGCTTTATCCATGCCGATGTCTTGCATCTGGCAATTAATATGTTTGTGTTGTGGTCGTTTGGTACGGCCATTGAGCGATTTTACTACCCCAGCTTTTTAGGACAGCTCTCCTCAGTAATGTACCTGCTGTTGTATTTTGGCGGGATCGTTGTCGCCTCAATCCCTAGTTACTTACGGCATCGCAATGATTCCAGCTATGCCGCGCTGGGAGCTTCCGGCGGTGTTTCTGCGGTAGTGTTCGCCGTAATTGTGTTTGAGCCGTGGCAGAATTTGTACCTGTATGGCGTGATTGCTATTCCGCAGATCATAGCGGGTATCGCCTATATTGCTTATTCTTGGTACAAGGATAAACATGCCACCGATAATATCGGCCACATGGCACACCTTACGGGTGCAATATGGGGCTTTGCATTTACCTGTGCGTTAAACATGAACTTATTGACTAATTTTGTTAGCAAGACATTGGCCGGGCCAAGTTGGCTTTAGTGAGGCGACCTTATAGCTATAGACTTATTCGGGTGGTGTTTATTGATTATTACTTCCCGTTTGCTCCTTTGTTAAAACGGTGGGCAGTAACCACCAAACAGGAAACTCCCCATGAACTTTATTGAAAAACTAACTGCAATTTGGCAGAAAAATAATTCCTTAGTCTGTGTAGGTCTGGATCCCGATGTCGCTCGCTTTCCTGAGTCCGTACGCAACCAACCAGAGGCTATTTTCGAGTTCAATAAAGCCATTATTGATGCAACACATGACTTGGTTTGTGCCTATAAACCGCAAATTGCCTATTTCGCTGCGGAGTCTGCTGAAGACCAGTTGACCAAGACCATTGCTTATATCAACAGCGAATACCCTGATATTCCAGTGATTCTGGATGCCAAGCGTGGGGATATTGGGAGCACTGCCCAGCAATATGTCGCTGAGGCGTTTGAGCGTTACCAGGCGGATGCAGTGACGGTCAATCCTTATATGGGCTTCGATTCCGTTGAGCCATTTTTGGTGCGTAAGGAAAAAGGTACAGTTTTGTTGTGCCGTACTTCAAATGCTGGTGCGAGCGATTTTCAGGATTTGGAGGTGGATGGTGAGCCACTGTTTAAGCGTGTCGCCACTTTAGCCAGCCAACACTGGAATGCAAATAAAAATTGCCTGTTAGTGGTCGGTGCAACGTGGCCGTCACAGATGTCTGAAATCCGCGAAATTGTGGGTGATATGCCGTTTTTAGTGCCAGGTGTGGGCGCACAAGGCGGAGACGTGGAAGCGATAATCAAGGCAGGTCAAACCAGCAATGGTACGGGCTTGATTATTAGCTCATCACGCAGCGTACTATACGCCAGCAGGGGTGACGACTTTGCTAGCGCCGCGCGTGCGGTAGTGTCTGATTTGCGGGATGAAATTAATCAATACCGGACTTCTAAACCACCTAAAAATTAATCCCCCACACCCACCCAACACCGTATAATCCTCCCATTCGAACTTCCCATCAGGAGCTACTATGAGACCCAGCGGTCGCGCCACCGACGAAATGCGTCAGGTCACTTTTACCCGCAACTACACCTGCCACGCTGAGGGTTCGGTTTTGGTTGAATTTGGCAATACCAAAGTCATCTGCACCGCAACCATTGAGGAAAGTGTGCCGGGCTGGATGCGCGGTAAAGGCAGGGGCTGGGTTACGGCAGAATACGGTATGCTGCCTCGCTCCACCCATTCCAGAATGCGCCGTGAGGCAGCTGGTGGCAAACAGTCCGGTCGTACCCAGGAAATTCAACGTCTGATTGGTCGTTCGCTACGCGCTGTTGTGGATATGGAGGCACTGGGCGAGCGGCAGGTCATTGTCGATTGTGATGTCATTCAGGCAGATGGTGGCACGCGCACCGCATCCATTACAGGTGCTTATGTGGCAATGTACGATGCTATTTCTAACATGATGGAAAAGCGCAAGCTCAAACGTAACCCCATTCACGGCCAGTTGGCTTCGATCTCAGTGGGCATTTATGATGGTGTGCCGGTATTGGATCTGGATTATCCCGAAGATTCCAATGCTGAAACGGATATGAATCTGGTCATGAATTCAGCAGGTCACTTCATCGAAATTCAGGGAACGGCAGAAGGCCATGCCTTTACGCGTACTGAAATGAACGACATGTTAGCCTTGGCTGAGAAAGGAATTAATGAGTTAATGGCAGCACAGTCAGCAGTGCTCGGTTTAGAATAAGGTTCACTCTAATGAAAGTAGTGCTCGCCAGCGGTAATGCCGGAAAGGTCAGAGAATTTATGCAGTTATTATCTGGCGTTGGCATGGAGGTTCACCCTCAGTCGGAATTTAACGTGCCAGATGCCGATGAAACCGGTCTGACCTTTGTTGAAAATGCCATCCTGAAAGCCCGTAATGCGGCAAAGACAACCGGCTTGGCCGCGATTGCTGATGATTCTGGCATTGAAGTGGATGCGCTCAATGGCCAACCCGGTATTTATTCTGCACGCTATGCAGGCATTGGTGCGGGCGCTGCGGCTTGTAATGAGAAGCTGCTGAATGCCTTAAAAAATGTTCCTGATGCCGAGCGCACGGCACGTTTCCGTTGCTGTATTGTGATGTTACGACATGCGGAAGACCCTTCGCCCATTATTGCAGAAGGTACCTGGGAAGGTCGTATTCTGACGCAGCTTACAGGTACACAAGGCTTCGGTTATGATCCGTTGTTTTATGTTCCCACCCATCGGATGTCAGCGGCAGAAATGGACCCATCGGAAAAAAATCGGATCAGCCACCGTGGGCAAGCACTAAAAGCATTGTTGGAGAAATTATCATGACACGATCACCGTTAATGACGCTTTGGTTGGGCTTGCGCTCAGTCGTCTTCACATTCTTTTTCTTTCTTGTAACAGGTGTAATGGGGATTATTTCACCTTTTATAAGCCCGTTTCTTTCGCCGGATGCCATGTACCGCTTCCTGCAAAAATGGGGCACGATCAACCTGTTCCTGCTTAAAGTCATTTGTGGTGTTAAATGGCAACTGCGCGGCGAGGAAAACATCCACCCTGAGTCCACTGCTATCGTACTTTCTAACCATCAGTCCACATGGGAAACCATGTACCTGCTTAGCCTGTTTCCTTCAATGTCATGGGTTATCAAACAAGAACTGATCAACCTGCCTGTTTTTGGTTGGGGAATGCGCAAGTCCCGCCCGATTGCCATTGATCGAAAGGCAGGTCGTTCTGCGCTTTGTCAAATTCAGGAGAATGGTAAAATCCGTTTGGATCAGGGTAACTGGGTGTGCATTTTCCCCGAAGGGACACGCGTTCTTCCTGGTAAAAAAGCGCGTTTTAAACTTGGTGGTGCTCAGTTAGCGGTACATAGTGGCTATCCCATTTGTCCCGTCGCTCACAATGCAGGTGAGTGTTGGCCAAGAGGCGAACTGCTTAAAGTGCCGGGTACAATTACTGTGAGTATTGGCCCACGCATTGAGGTGGCTGGTAAAACACCTGAGCAGGTCAACAAAGAAGTTGAAGAATGGATCACCGAAGAACGCAAGCGTCTTCCTCTCGTCCGCTAGCATCTGTAAAGCCCATGAATGTCATAGATACCAAGCTCACTCCTGGTGAGTTTACCAAGCTGCGCAAACGCCTACGTAAAGCCACGGGCGAGGCCTCGGTTGATTTCAATATGATTGAAAATGGTGATCGCATCATGGTGTGCCTATCCGGTGGAGCGGATAGTTATACCTTGCTGGATATGTTGATGTATCTCCAAAAGGTAGCGCCGGTCACATTCTCCCTTGTGGCTGTGAATCTGGATCAGAAACAGCCGGGATTTCCTGAGCACATTCTGCCAAATTATCTGGAAACACTGGCCGTTGAGTACAAAATCTTAGAAGAAGATACCTACAGCATCGTTAAAGATAAGATTCCCGAAGGCAAAACAAGCTGTTCCCTGTGTTCCCGCTTACGGCGTGGCATTTTGTACCGGGCTGCTCAGGATTTACGGGCCACTAAAATTGCATTGGGCCACCATCGCGAGGATATTCTGGAGACCTTGTTGCTCAATATGTTCTATGGTGGCAGTCTCAAAACGATGCCACCTAAATTGATATCAGATGACGGTAAGAATATCGTCATTCGCCCGCTCGCTTATTGCAAAGAGGCGGAGATAAAAGCCTATGCTAGTGCCATGAATTTTCCCATTATTCCCTGCAATCTCTGCGGCTCACAGCCCAATTTGCAGCGTCAGGCGATGAAGGCACTGTTGAACGAGTGGGATAGAGAGTACCCCGGACGCTTGGCCAGCATGATGACAGCGTTATCCAATACCAGCCCATCCCATCTGCTGGATCGCAGGCGTTACGATTTTGCAAATATCCAAACCACTGACTCGCCGGTATCCGATGGCGACACGCTGTTTGATACAGAAAATCTCGTGCCGACTCAGCCCATTACTCAGACAGTGATACCTATTAATCCCAAATAAGCTTATTATTTGGGCTTGTCTTTATACTATATTGAGTGCAGCCCTATGTCTGACCTTTATCCAGCTATCTCTGAAAATCATCACTTTATGCTTGCAGTTGATGATATTCATACGCTTTACGTGGAAGAAAGTGGTACGGTGACAGGGATTCCGGTGGTGTACTTACACGGCGGCCCCGGTACCGGCAGCTCGACCTTCCAGCGTCGTTTGTTCGATCCTGAGAGATACCGGATTGTTTCATTTGATCAACGTGGTGCTGGTCGCTCCACTCCACATGCAGAAACCCGTAATAACACAACGCAAGACTTAGTGGCAGATATGGAAAAAGTGCGTGAAGCACTCAATATCGAACAATGGGTTGTGTCAGGTGGCTCTTGGGGTTCAACACTTGCTTTGACTTATGCCCAAACTCATCCCGAGCGCGTATTAGGTCTGATCGTCCGTGGCATTTTCCTTGGTAGTAAAGCGGAGGTGGAATGGTTTTATCAAGACGGTGCCAGCCGGTTCTTCCCTGAATACTGGGAGGACTTTTTAGCGCCTATCCCTCAGGCAGAGCAAAGTGACTTGGTGACTGCTTACCACCGCCGCCTGCATGGTGAAAATGAAATTGCCCGCATGGGGGCTGCCAAAGCCTGGGCCGCTTGGGAAGCTCACGCACTCAGCATTAACCCCACAGCCCCCAAGGTAGCTGACTTTTCCGAGCCTCATATCGCCCTGAGTGTGGCTTGCCTTGAGTCACATTATTTTATGAATAACTGCTTTTTAGAAGATGGGCAATTACTAAAAAATGCCGATGTTTTGCAGGATATTCCCGGCACGATTATTCATGGGCGTTACGACATGATCTGCCAACCACAACAAGCTTATAACTTGCACAAAGCATGGCCGACTGCGGATTACTTTATCGTACAAGCGGCAGGTCATACCGCAAGCGATCTTGGTATCACCAGTGCCTTGATCACAGCAGGTAACGACATGCTGAGGAAACTGGCATGATTGGTTTGATTCAGCGCGTCACAACTGCAAAGGTTGAAGTGGATGATGCCGTTGTGGGTCAAATCAATCGGGGGATTTTATTACTGCTTGGTGTGCAAAAAGAAGATACTGAAGAAACGGCTGACAAGTTGCTACATAAAGTCATCAATTACCGGATTTTTGAAGATGATGACGGCAAAATGAATAACTCATTGTTGGACATTAACGGCGAGCTACTGGTCGTTTCCCAGTTCACCTTGCCCGCTAATACCAAAAAGGGTTTACGTCCCAGTTTTACTTCGGCGGCAGATCCGGCATTGGGTAAAACCCTGTATGACTACTTTGTGCAACAGGCGAATGTGCGCTTATCTACAGGCGTTCAAACGGGTAAGTTTGCAGCCAATATGCAGGTTAGCCTAACGAATGACGGCCCTGTCACGTTCTGGCTGGAAATCTGATTAGGGTTCAACGACTAAGCGCACTATTATTCTCACTCATGGTACAATGCGCTGTCGGGCTAAGGGGATGAGTAACTTTTAACCCCAACCCAAGGCTTCTCCATTAAGAACAAGTAGTATCTAAGGTTCAAACTATGCATGTTTCACAAACACCACCAACCGCGATCCCGACCCGGTGGGTTGGACCTATTTTGTTCAAAGGTTCAGTGGTTGAAGGCCTGATTAGTGCGCCGCTTGCCACTTATGAAACACCGCTTTGGCCTTCAACGGCGCGGGGTGCTGGTGTCTCCCGTCACTCCGGTGGCATTCAGGTGACATTGGTGGATGAGCGCATGAGTCGCTCTATCGTGGTGCGGGCAAACGACGGTGCTGCGGCCTATGCGGCTTGGCGGGCCATTGAGAGTAAACAAGACAAGGTTGCAGACATTGTTGCCTCGACCAGCCGCTTTGCCCGTTTGGTTGACATGAACCGACAAATTGCCGGTAATCTGCTGTTTATTCGTCTGGAATGTACGACCGGTGATGCTTCTGGACACAATATGGTGACCAAGGCGGCAGAGGCGGTGCTGAACTGGATTCTGGCGGAACACCCGCAGCTACAATATGCATCCATTTCCGGCAATCTTTGTACCGACAAGAAGACTTCTGCGGTCAACGGTTTGTTGGGGCGTGGCAAGTATGCCATCGCAGAAGTAGAAATTCCCAAGCGCATTCTCAGCCGTATGTTACGCACGACTGCTGATCGGATGGTGCAACTAAACTACGAGAAGAATTTTGTCGGCGGCAATCTGGCCGGATCACTACGCAGTGCCAATGCTCACTTTGCCAATATGTTGTTGGGCTTCTATCTGGCCACAGGGCAAGATGCCGCTAATATCATTGAAGCCAGTCAGGGCGTCGTGCATTGCGAAGCGCGTGGCGAGGATTTGTATTTTTCCTGCACTCTGCCTAACCTGATTGTGGGTTCTGTGGGCGCGGGAAAAGGCATTGATCAGATCGAAGACAATCTGGAAAAAATGGGCTGTAAAGAAGCAGTCGAAGCAGGGCAAAATGCCCACAGGCTTGCCGGTATCTGTGCAGGTGTGGTGTTGTGCGGTGAGTTGTCACTACTGGCCGCTCAGACGAACCCCGGTGAACTGGTTCGTACGCACATGGATATGGAACGATGAGTCAGGCCATCGACCGCAGCGTCGCCGGGCGCAAGCTGGAGCACTTGCGCGCTATTGAGAATGATGCCGAAGTAGATCGCCGAGGTGGTGGCTTCGATCGCATTGCGCTAACCCATCGCGCCCTGCCAGAGTTGGATTTGGCAGCGATTGATTCCACCACGGAATTTTTAGGCAAGCCGCTGCGTTTTCCACTGCTGATTTCATCCATGACCGGCGGCTCTGGCGATGAGATCATGCGTATTAACCGTAACCTTGCACAAGCTGCGGAGCAGATGGGCGTGGCAATGGCGGTTGGCTCACAGCGCGTTATGTTTACCACGCCGGAGTCAAAAGCAAGCTTTGCCCTGCGCGAGTTTGCCCCCAGCATCCCGCTTGTCAGTAATATCGGTGCGGTGCAGCTAAACGAAGGTGTGGGAGTCGAGCAATGTCTACAAGCGATTGATATACTGCGGGCCGATGGCTTATACCTGCACCTTAATCCTTTGCAGGAAGCTGTACAACCGGAAGGTGATCGTGATTTCACCAATCTTGCGGCCAAAATTGCTGATCTGGTGCCTCAGATGCCGGTTCCTGTACTCATTAAGGAGGTTGGCTGTGGCCTGGCAATGGCGGATATTCGTCTGGCACTAGATGCCGGTGTTCGTCACTTTGATGTTGCGGGCCGTGGTGGAACCTCATGGAGCCGTATCGAATATCACCGTCGGCAGAACGAGAGTGATGATTTGGGCATGGTATTTCAAGACTGGGGCCTGCCAACCATCGACTGTCTGCGTGAGGGACGTCAGTTGCTGGACTGCCAAAGCGAAGCGACAGTGCTGATTGCCAGTGGCGGTATTCGCAATGGCATTGATATGGCTAAGTGCCTGATTTTAGGCGCCGACCTGTGCGGGGTTGCGGCTCCCTTCTTAAAGGCTGCCCAGCAGTCCGTCGAGGCTGTGATTGAGAGTATCGAGAAATTTTACACCGAATTTCGTACCGCAATGTTTCTGATGGGTTGCAGCAACCTGAGTACGTTGCAAGGAAACCATCAATTAATACGTCTGGAAAGGGGCGCATTATGATTACCACTGGACTGGAAGCAATCAGCTTTCACATCCCACACCGCTATATCGCGCTGGACACGCTCGCTGAGCAGCACAATGTAGACCCCGACAAGTTCTCAAAAGGCATTGGTCAGGAAAAAATTACCTTACCCGGCCACGATGAGGACATCATTACCATGGCTGCCGATGCCGCTCTGCCGATTTTGCAACGCACTGGCGTGGAAAATATCGACACGGTGTTATTTGCGACAGAAACCGGCGTGGATCAATCCAAAGCAGCGAGTATTTACTTACATTCATTGCTGAAGCTGCCGCCCAACTGTCGTTGCATTGAACTCAAGCAGGCTTGTTATTCAGCCACCGCAGCACTGCAAATGGCCTGTAGCTATGTGGCGCGTAAACCTGATCAAAAAGTGCTGGTCATTGCCTCAGATGTTGCACGTTATGACCGTGACAGCTCAGGCGAAGCCACCCAAGGCGCGGGTGCTGTTGCAATGTTGGTGAGTAGCAATCCCAAAGTGCTTGAGGTGGGTACGGTTTCGGGGCTATTTACCGAAGATATTATGGACTTCTGGCGGCCCAACTATCGACGTACGCCGCTATTTGATGGCAAAGCCTCCGCCTTGCGTTATATGAACGCGCTGCTTGAAACCTGGCGTGACTATCGGGCTAATGGTGGGCTGTCTTATAATGACTTCCAGTATTTTTGCTTCCATTTGCCATTTTCCAGACTAGGGGAGAAGGCACATCGCCACTTGGCCAAAGCCAATAAGACTCCTGCCAATATGGATCAGGCGCTTCCCGGTATGGTCTATAACCGCCAAGTAGGTAATTGCTATACAGCCTCCATCTATTTGTCGTTATTGTCGATACTGGAAAATACTCAGGAAGACTTGACCGGTGCGGCCATTGGCATGTTTAGCTATGGCTCAGGCGCAACCGCTGAGTTCTTTGATACCAAGGTACTTTCCGGCTACCGCGAGCATCTTTTTACGCAGCGTCACCAAGCACTACTCAACGAGCGTATTGCCGTCTCTTACGAGGACTATGTGGCGCTATGGGAGGAGGCTGACCTGACACAAGGGACTCCGAACGAAGCACGCGGGCACTTCAGGTTAGTGGGAATTGAAGATGACAAACGCATCTACATCGACTGCCGGACTGCCTGAAGCGGGCGCACATGCCCCCGGTAAGCTCATCCTGTCGGGTGAGCACTCCGTCCTCTATGGCTCCCCCGCCTTGGCAATGGCGATTGCGCGTTATACTGAGGTCTGGTTTACGCCAATGAGCCCCAGTGAGGGTTTGAAGACAGCGTTTTCCAACCTATCCAGTGGTGCGCGTTATTCATTGCAGCTGTTGTCACGTTTTAAATCCAAAATGGATGGACGATTTGATCAGTTTGTGCGGGGTGAGTTAGATGTGCACAAGATTCTGACCCACCCTGACGACCTCGCCGTTTACACACTGTCATCACTGCTTCAGGACAAGCCGCAAGACACCACGGCAATGCCCGGTATCGGCGCACTCAACCAACTGCCTATTCCCGGTGAGCTGGGAAGCCGCTCGGATTTACCGATTGGTGCCGGCATGGGCTCCTCGGCGGCCATTGTCGCGGCAACCACCGTGCTCTTTGAAAACATGCTAAACCGCCCCAAAACCCTGGAGGAACGCCATGAACGAGTCTGTTTTTGCGAGCGCTTGAAGCATGGCAAAGCCGGGCCAATCGATGCAGCCAGTGTGGTGTGGGGGGGCTTGGTGCGTGTGCGTGATGGACTGATTGATACGCCAAGCATTGCGCCCAATCATGGCCTGATCAGTGGCAAGGGTTGGTATTGGGTGCTACATGGTCGCCCCGATTGCAGCACAGGCGAATGTGTCAGTAAAGTACGTCAATTACATGAACACGACACGCCACTTTGGGACAGCTTCACCGCTTGTACCCATGCCATTGAGCAAGCACTACAACAAGGCGATGATCCTAGCACAGCCATCACCGAAAACCAGCGTCTTTTAGAGCACATCGGCGTAGTGCCCACCACCACACAGGCTTTTATTCGGGATATCGAAGCCATTGGTGGTGCGGCGAAAATATGCGGTGCGGGGGCGATACGCGGCGATGCAGGTGGTGCGATTTTGGTACATCTGAATGACCCTGACGCAATGTCGATACTCATGGCGAAACACCCTGAACTGTCGTGGTCGCCACTGCAATTATCATTAACTGGTGCGGCTTCCGGCCCCGCCCCCAGCACCAAGACACCCAACCCTGAGGCTCAGCGGTGATTCGCACCAGTGCACCAGGCTCTATTATGATAAGCGGCGAACATGCCGTCGTTTACGGGCATAACGCCATCGTTGCAGCTATTGAACAGCGCGTTGGTGTGACATTACATTCGCGCAATGACCAAACACTGCGAATCACCTCGCAGATTGCCCCGCCACTGGAAACAACCCCAGAGTCACTGGAAATCAGCGGCCCCTACCGATTTGTGCTGGCGGCGATTGAATGCCATCGCCACACATTATCGTCAGGATTTGAGCTTGATATACGCTCCGAAATTGACCCAACACTTGGGCTTGGTTCTTCAGCGGCGGTGACTGTCGCTTGTCTCGGTGCGATCAAACGCTACTGTGATCAACCTGTTTGCGATTTACATGATGATGCTTTGGCGATTGTGCGGCGCATACAGGGACGTGGCAGTGGTGCAGATTTAGCAGCCAGCTACCACGGTGGCTTGTTGGCCTATCGTCCGCCTCTGCGCGACGATGACCACGCAGCTGTAAGGACACTTCCCACGCCCCCCACATTAAGCCTAAGGTACTGTGGCTACAAAACGCCTACTGCTGAAGTGTTAGACTTGGTTGCCAAGCGTATGCAAGGTAACGAAGCGGCGTTTGAACGGCTCTATGCCCGTATGGGGGATTCATCACAAGCGGCGATTGCGGCGGCGCAGGCCGAAGACTGGCCTGTATTTTGCCAACACCTTACCGACTATCAGACCCTAATGGATGAACTTGGAGTCTGCGACAAGACGCTGCACCAAATTATTGGAGATGCGCGTCGCCATCCGGGCACGCTGGCGGCCAAAATCTCAGGATCAGGTCTGGGAGACTGTGTATTGGCTGTTGGCTCCATACCGGATAGCTTTGTGCCCGCTCCACTTTCAAAACAAGGACTGATTTTTCATGATTGATGCAGTGCGTCATTTAATCACCGAGTCAATGGCCCATGCCAGTGCTCCGCAGCCATTTTCGGCCTATGCGCCAAGTAATATTGCCTTATCGAAATACTGGGGGAAGCGCGATGCCGAACGGAATTTGCCGCTCAATAGCTCCTTATCAATCTCGCTGGCAGACTGGGGTTCGCATACCACGGTTGCCCCATCGGAAACTGGTGAGGACAAGGTAACGCATAATGGCCAAGTGTTGGCCGCTGAGGATGCTTTTGCGCGTCGGGCACTTGATTTTGCTGACCTGTTCCGTGGTGACCGTGACGATGCCCTGTGTATCACCACCCGTAACACTATCCCCACCGCTGCGGGGTTGGCTTCCTCCGCCTCTGGTTTCGCCGCATTGACTCGCGCACTGTGTGGTGCGTATGGCTTGGCGCTGGATGAAACTGACATGAGCCGGATTGCTCGCATTGGCAGTGGTAGCGCTGCACGTTCCCTGTGGCACGGCTTTGTGCGCTGGGATAAGGGCATTGCAGAAGATGGCTCCGACAGTCATGGTGTAGCACTTGATCTGACCTGGCCGGCTTTTCGCATCGCCATTGTGGCTGTGGACAAACGCCCAAAACTGCACACCTCACGTGATGGTATGAACCATACGGCGCAAACCAGCCCTCTATTCCCGCCGTGGCCTGCGCGGGCAGATCAGGATTGCCGGTTTATTGAGCAAGCCATTACCGAACAGCGTTTTAGCGAATTGGGCGAACGTGTAGAAGCCAACGCGCTGGCAATGCACGCAACCATGCAAGCAGCACGACCTGCTCTGACCTATCTCACTGCCCAAAGCTGGCAAATACTGGAGCAACTGTGGCAAGCCAGACAACAGGGGTTAAACGCTTTTGCTACGATGGATGCAGGCGCAAATGTGAAGCTGATCTTTTTGGAAGAAAGCACCGACGATGTGCTAACAGTGTTTCCGCAGGTTGGTGTGATTGTGCCGTTTGGGAGTTTGTAGCTTCCAGAAGTCCGGCAAATATAAATTATTATTTTCGACCCCGATGGCTTCATTGCGACACATAACAAAGTGTTAAGCAGTGTTGTGTTCACTGTGAGCATCCAAGTCTATGCAAATATGAGGAGGGTACACGGGCGCTGTAACTAGGTGGTATCGCTTTTTCGAATACCAACATTTGTACCAACAATAAAGCTAGGTGTTAATGTATTAGCTGGATTGCTACAGTCAAGACACAAAAAAAGCCTCACAGCGTCTAACTGCAAGGCCTCTCGGACTAAGTTAGGGTAACTTAAATCCTTATCTGGTGCCGGGAGGGGGAATCGAACCCCCACTCTGTTTCCAGAACCGGATTTTGAATCCGGCGCGTCTACCAGTTCCGCCATCCCGGCAAGTAAGCGCGTATTCTAACGCATTCTTTTAAATTGTCATGGACTTTTTTAAGTGAAGTGTCATTTTTCTGCATTGTTAAGCAATTTCCACACTGAATCCACGCGATAAGTTATCCTAGCCTGCAATCTATCAAACTCAGGTGTGACCGATAGGCCTACCTCGTATGAATTTAATTAATCATCCGGAATTCTTTATGATAAATATAAATCGTTTTTACAGAAGAACTCCGCACGTGATAGAGGGTGTGTTGGTTTGACTATGGCGGATTCACGCGAGATTTATACTAATCAAACGGGTGTACACAATAATCTGGAAACAGTGGTACGCAAGCACTTGAACGCAGATTTTCGTAAACCACCGGCTGAGCACACCATAAAGGCGTTTGAACGGGTGTCGGAAGTGATTGCGACGGCGGTGGACAGGCCGTTGATTCTGGATTCCTGTTGCGGTACTGGTGTGAGTAGTCGGAAGATTGCTGTACAGCACCCTCAAGCGTGGGTGATTGCGTTGGATCGATCAGCAAAACGCCTGAACAAACAATATGGTGATGAACTGCCAGAAAATCTGATTTTTGCACAGGCTGACTGTGTGGATTTCTGGAAACTGGCGCGTCAGGCTGATTGGCAACTACAAAAGCATTATTTGCTCTATCCAAATCCCTACCCCAAGTCAGTACAGTTGAACTATCGCTGGCATGGTCATCCGGCCTTTGCGGATTTGTTGGCCTTGGGTGGTGTGCTTGAGGTGCGGAGTAACTGGCAGATTTATATCGAAGAGTTCAGTATTGCACTGACATTGGCAGGATGGCGCACGCAAGGCTGTGAAGTATTTGATCCTAAAGGGGAGTACATGACACTGTTCGAGCGTAAGTATTGTGAAAGTGGGCAGACGCTTTACCGCTGTCTGAGCCAAGCCCAATAGTCATGGGCTGGCTCATTAGGTTGCGTCTTTGGGTCTATTCCGCCTCAGAAATACCGGCAGATTCAAAGCTGGCCATTTCATTTAGAAATGCAACTGCGCTTTTAATAAGCGGATAGGCAACGGCGCAACCAGTGCCTTCACCCAAGCGCATGCCTAAACTCACGAGGGGTTCTATTTTCAGGTGATCTAACATTAGGCGGTGTCCATTTTCGCCGGAGGTGTGGCAGAAAATTGCGTGATTTTTTAGTGCCGGATTGATGGCAACAGCAATTAAGTAGGCGGCGGTCGCAATGAAGCCATCTACCATTATCATCATGCCGTGTTGTTGTGCTGCCAGCATACCACCACATATCTGAGCCACTTCAAAGCCACCGTAGGTTTGCATGACCTGGTGGGGATCGGTAATCGGGCCGTGGAGTACTTGTGCAGCAGATAGCAGCTCAAACTTACGATGCATACCCTCATCATCTAGTCCCGTGCCACGACCGATACAACGCTCAAGTGGCAGTTGGCACATCGCGCTCATCAGCAAACTGGCGGATGCGGTATTACCAATGCCCATTTCACCAAAGCCAATGATATTGCAGCCCTCGGTGGCAACATCTGCAACGATTTTTGCAGATTTATCAAAACAAGCCTGTAGTTGCGCTTCAGTCATGGCTTTTTCGGTAATATAGCTGGCGGTACCGTTGGCGACTTTAGCATCAATCAAGCCGGGGGTACCTGCAAAGTCAAAATTCACCCCCGCATCAATGACGTGCAGTTTGATGTCATTTTGCTTACAGAATACATTGATTGCAGCGCCACCATTCAGAAAATTCATCACCATTTGGAAGGTCACTTCCTGCGGGTAGGCGCTGACTCCCGCCTTAGCTGCACCGTGGTCCCCTGCGAATGTCAGAATAGTGGGCTGTTTTAATGTTGGAGTGAGAGTTTGCTGTACGTTGGCAATTTGTTTTGCCAGTGTTTCCAGTTTGCCCAGCGCACCTATTGGTTTGGTTTTGTTATCAATGACTTGCTGAATTTTCTCATTAAATGTGGTCATAGTGGGACTCAGGGTTGTGACTCAGGAATATGACCGACTGACCATTTAGGATGTCGGCTTCGTATTGTGTGCCATCGTGTGTTATCACTCAACGGCGGGCTAGTGTAGCAAGCTTTTGAAGGCCACCACAAAACACAATTTAGTGGGCAATACTATTTGAACGCTTGTTATTTGTTGAATACGCTACACCTACCCGACGACTCTTTCATGGCGAATATAACAATGATGATTAGACACTTCCCTGAGATTGCACAGCCAGTTCTGAAGTATTTGCTGAACATGCTATGTATAAGCCTATTAATCAGTAATGGGGCTTTTGCGGATACACATCGACCCAAGGTTGGTTTGGTGCTGGGCGGTGGTGGCGCGGCTGGTGTTGCCCACGTGGGGGTATTGAAGGTACTGGAGGAGCAAAATATCCCCATTGACCTTATTGCTGGTAACAGCATGGGGGCGATCGTGGGGAGTTTGTATGCTTCTGGCATTAAGGCTGGAGAGCTGGAAAAAATTGTGAATACGCTGGATTGGGGAGAGTTGTTCAATGACCAGATTTCACGGCGTGAGCAAGGTTTTCATCGCAAAGATGAGATGTCGAGCTTTTTTGACAGCTTCACCGTGGGGGTTGATCGTCAGGGTGTCAGATTGCCAAGAGGAGCTATCAAGGGACATAAACTCACGTTTGAATTGCGGCGCTTATTGGATCATGTAAGCCATATTAACCGGTTTGATGATTTGCCTATTCCATTTCGTGCCGTGGCAACTGATATTGAAACGGGCCAGGAAGTTGTATTAAAACAAGGCAATCTAGCTACCGCGGTGCGTGCCAGTATGTCGATTCCTGCGGTATTTCCCCCAGTTGAAATTGATGGCCGTTTGTTGGTTGATGGTTTTGTTTCCAACAATATCCCTGTGAGTGTTGCTCAGCAAATGGGGGCTGACATTCTGATTGTGGTGGGCTTGCCTAGCGAACACAAAACCAAAAAAGAGCTCGACTCTGCGATTGATGTGGCTCTGCAGTCTATGCGCTGGATGATGGCGAAAGCCAGTGAGCCACAGTTGCGCAATATCAAACAGCCGCATGTGATTATTCGGCCGGACATGAAGGGCATCAAATCAATGAGCTTTGATCGGGTGAAAGAGGCGGTCGTGCTGGGAGAGAAACAGGCACGTTTGCAGTTACTGGAGTTGTTGGCACTCACAAAGGCAGTGCGTGGAAAGAGGCCAAAACAACTGGTGAAAACTGAGGAAAAGAAAGCATTTAAGGGGGTTATTAGTAATATCATCTTTGAAAATGATTCAGTGTTGAAGGATGAGATTTTACAGAACCGCTTGGGGCTGAAAGCCGGAGATACGCTGTCCTTGGTACGCCTGCAAAAAGGACTGAATGCCATCTATTCTTTGGGCTATTTTGAAGTGGTGGATTACCATTTAGAGCCAAAAGGTGACAACCATTACACCCTGATAGTCAGCGCACAGAAAGAACCTATTGGAAATAAGACCTTGCACGGTGGCTTTTCACTCAGTGATGACTTTGATGGAAATGCGACTTATCAGGCGGGTCTGGAATATTCTGTAAAGGGCTTAAACTCATTGGGCGGCGAGGCAAAAGTCAATCTGGTCATTGGGGGTTCACTGGCGATTGGTGCGGACTATTACCAGCCTTTGAACACCCATAGCACCTACTTTTGGAATCCCAGTGTGAGTTATAAAAAAAATGATCTTTACGTTTACCAAGAGGATAACGAAACTCGTGTTGCTGAAGCGCGCATTGTTGATTCACAAATTCGCTTTGAAGTGGGTAGGGAGATTGGCCATACCGCCGAGGCGCGTGTCGGTTTGTTTTACCGTAATCTGCAACCCAGTATAAAAGCCGGTACGCTTGAGTTGCCAGACGATTCGTTTAACCTTGCTGGAATTAGCCTCAACTATCGCGAAGACACGTTAGCAGATCGTAATTTCCCGGATGAAGGTAAATGGCTGGATGTTTCGCTGGATATTGGTTTACGCGCGCTAGGCTCGGATGAAAATTATCAGCGTTTAAATATCAACGGCGGTAAAGCATGGCAGAAGGATAAGCATCACATCATGGCCTCGGCTTCGGCTGGATCGACCTTTGATGATGACGCCATTATAACTGAGCGCTTTCAGCTAGGTGGTTTTGCAAACCTGTCTGGGTTGGAAGATGATCAATTATCCGGTAACTATTACCTGCATGGTCTGGGGGCCTATTATTACGATCTGGCAAGTATTCCCAATGTTGTGGGGCTGAATGCCGGTGTGATGATTGAGGCGGGTAACACCTGGATTAAGCATAGGGATATCGATCCCACTGATGTTTTACTCTCAGCGTCAGCCTTTATTGGGGCGAAAACAATTGTTGGGCCAGCCTACTTGGGAGTGGGTGTTGCAGAAAGCCATGAGCCACGTTATTTCTTGCAATTTGGGCGGGCGTTTTAAACATGCAGTCTTGAAGAGGCTATTGTGATTCCTAGCGTGACCTGTTTTACGGTAAAATGCCGCGATAAAACTTAGGAGCTTCCGGTGCGACTTTCCCTACGCCAACAACAAATTATGAGTACCGCTCGTGATACTGGACGGGTCACTGTTGATGGTTTGTCTCAGCTTTTCGATGTCACGCCGCAGACCATTCGTAAGGATTTGAATACATTGTGTGAAGCTAAATTGTTAGTGCGCGCGCATGGTGGAGCGTTATTAGCCTCTGGTATTGAGAATCTGCATTACGAACAACGTCAGGCATTGGCATCTGAAGAAAAACTAGCACTGGGTCGTCTCTGTGCTCAGAAAATTCCTGATAACAGCTCGTTGTTTATCAATATTGGGACGACCACCGAAGCGGTAGCTCAGGCGCTGTTACAGCACAAAAACCTGATGGTGGTGACGAATAACCTGAACGTAGCGAATATTCTGCTGCAAAATACCAGCTTTGAAATTATTATCGCTGGTGGTGTGTTACGCCATGTGGATCGTGGGATTACGGGAGAAGCAACGGTTGACTTCATCCGGCAGTTCAAACTGGATTACGCGGTCATTGGTGCATCGGCACTGGACGCAGAAGGCGCGTTACTGGACTTTGATTATCACGAAGTGCGGGTGACACAGGCGATTTTGAATAATGCACGTGAGCGTTTTTTGGTCGCGGACAAAAGCAAGCTGGAGAGAACTGCACCAGTGAGGGTGGGGCATGTATCACAACTGACAGGCTTGTTTATGGATGAGGTGGGATCGGAAACATTGGCCGGAGTTTGTCGGGAAAATCAGGTCAGTATTTATCAATTGTAAGTTTTTGATGGCTGGTCAGTGGTAGAATTGCTGGCTTCGCTCGTCATCGGTTGGCGTGAGTTGCGGCTTCGTATCAGCATTAAGTGTACACAACTCTGTGGATAAAGTTGTTGAAAGCCAGTGGGAAATGCTTGAATAGCAGTTCTATATATGCTTTGAAACCCTTGTGGTTACTCGGTTCTGGCTATGGTTGGCGGATAAGTGTTTATTTGACTAGCCTGTGGATAAGTTTTTTGTGCAACACCACCAACCCACTCAACAGCATTTTTTGTCAAGTGATAAAAGCGACAGTTGTCCCTGATGGAGTAGGGGCTATACAAATTATTTATGGGGTCTATTTGTCCAGTTTTACTTGCCAATAGCCCACATCCAACCATTTACCAAATTTGTATCCAACTTCTTTGAAGTGAGCAACTTTTTCCATACCAAACTTTTCGTGTAGTGCAATGCTCGCAGCATTTGGAAGCGTAATCCCACCAATGACAATATGTACAGATTTCTCTCGTAGACTTGAAAAAAGCGCATTATAAAGTTGTGTGCCCAAGCCTCTGGATGTAATTTGGTGGGATAGGTATATGGAAACTTCAACTGTAAAAGACAGAACTTAATCTGACAATTCCTGCCTGATACTGTCTGTCAGATTAAGTTCTGTCTTTTATAGATTATTGGCAATTTCCTTATAAAACAAGGGTGCGGCCAGGTCACAACCTACCGCCATCAACAGCCCCAGTACTACACCCAGCGTTGCCCATTTTCGTTGCAGCAGAATCCTGCCATATTCGCGTATCAGAATGTCCATTACATCTATATTAGGTGACTTTAGTGACCTTTTTTGTACGTGCCTTCTTTTTTAGCTTTAACGCTTCACGCTCTAACCTGATTTTTTCCAATAATGCCTCTGCGCTGTTTTCACCGCTAATTAAATCGGGGTTTGCCGCACGCCAGTCTTTGGTGAGTTCACCGCGGAAAGCTTTTGCGAGAATGGATTGGGTTAGTTTATCGACGCGCTCGGTGGCGGCTTGGACTTGTTGTTCTATTTTGTCGGCGTAGGCGAAGAGTTCTTCTACGCGGCGGACTATTTCGGTTTGTTCTTCTAGTTGGGGAACTGCCAATGGATAAGCTGAAAGCTTTTTAGCATTGATATTTGATTGACTCACACCATCTGATTTTACTGCCTTGCAGTAATCTTTCGCGGTAGGACTGTTTAAGTGATAGTTTAAAAACTCAGGATTAAGATTAGGCAGACATTTAACACAAATCAGATAACCAGCATAAATTGCCTCACGCTCTCCTCGGTAAATTGAGGTTTTACCAACCAGCTCAGGGCTATTGGTGCGATTAAACAATACATCACCTGACTCTAACTGGTACTTTTTAATTTCATCTGCATTAGAAGTATACACAAGATTCGACCAATCAAGCTTACCGCCCTGTAGGTTCCCCATTCTCAGCACAGGAACTTTGCCCTCGGGTCGTGACTTTGAAGATGAGCCGTAAGTTGGCTTTTCTATGAACTGGCTTAATGTGCCAATTTTCCAAGCAGCCGGTTTATGCTCCTCCCGCCACTCCTCAGTCAACCGCCCACTAACCGCCGCCGCCAACACAGACTGCCGAAAGCGTTTAAGTGTATTAAACATGACTTAATCTGACAATTTTGTTATTACTGTGTCGTTAGGCACACGAACCACAAGAGAGTTAGATAATGACCAATCTTGAACAGAAAATCATAAAACCGA
>PDWI01000402.1_pt1 | contig 69955 bp, 60 predicted proteins | sample 1430891 | NCBI WGS metagenome assembly PDWI01 (sample SAMN01162508, study PRJNA174530) | Oral metagenome, whole genome shotgun sequencing project. | biome: Marine environment; feature: Marine mammal; material: Swab sample of the gingival sulcus; isolation source: swab sample of gingival sulcus...
CACCTCATTCTCGACCGAGCGGACCACCGTCGCCGCGCTCGGATCGGTCAACGGCATCGCGAACACCCAGACACCGGCCTCCTGCATCTGCTGGGTCAGAGCGGTCACGTCAGCAATGACACGCTGAAGCTGCTCGGGCTGCAGGACCCGGCCGTGGGGCTGGACGTTGTTCAACAGGTAGTGGCTCATCAGATCTCCTATGTCGGTCGGGCGGCCCCAACGGCCAGCCCCTGCCTCCCATACGTGTCAGCCAGCACGATTTCGACATACCCCGACGACCTGGTCAATGGAGCCGATCGGCTGATGGGCACCACCGAAGCGATGGTTTCCCTCGGTTTCGTCGGCGGATCCCGAGTGTTGTGTGACGCCGCGTCCTCGGGACAGCACGACGACCGTGCCGTCTTGCTCATCTGGCGCGACTGAACCCCGCTGCCTGGCACGGCGGCGGGGCCCAGGTCGTCCTTCGGGGCCGAGCGATCAGTCCTTCTTGCCGAGGTCTTCGACGACCCCCTTGACCTTCTCCTCGGCCATGTCGATCTTGTCGGTGAACTTGCCGCCGGTCTTGTCGTCGATGACGTCGGCGGCTTTCTCCACCCCAGCAGCGATTTTGTCGCTGTTGTCCTGGACGGCGTCGGTCGCCTTGTCTTTGATCTCGTCAAACATCCCCATCCTGGGCGCTCCTCATCTGTTGGGTGTGGTTCTCGAATCGACCTGTGCCGATCCGCGCTGCGCGACACTGCGGTCAGAACCACCGTAGTCGCATACTCTCGAGAAATGCGCGCTCAGCAGCCGGTGACTCGGGTGCCGACCTTTCACGCACGTCGGGGGCGGCTCTCGTCACTGAACCGGCGTCGCCTCGCCCTCCTGGGGCCGCGGTTCGCGCTTCGCGACGAGGTTCTCGCCGCCGCTTGCGCACGTCGAGCTGCCGGACGTGGGCGGGTCGTTCTCGAAGTCGGCAGCGGCTATGGCGCGGCGGCGATCGCGTATGCCGCGACCCATCCGAGTGATGTCCTGATCGCGGTGGATGTGCACCCTTCGGGAGTGGCCCGGACCCTGGCCGCCGCCGACGAACACGGATTGACCAACGTGTGCATCCTGCTCGCGGATGCCGTAGAACTGCTCGAGCTTCGGGTGCCCGGCGGAGCGCTCGACGCGGTGCACCTGTTCTTTCCCGACCCGTGGCCCAAGACTCGACATCGACGTCGCCGATTCGTCTCGCCGCAAACCCTCGATCTGCTCGCCGACCGCCTGACCGGCACCGGCGAAGTGCTCGTGGCGACGGACAGCCCGGAGTACGCGGCATACACCGAGCGGGTCGTGCGTGACCACGGCGGGTTCACCGCAGGGCGGTCACCGCGGCCGTCGTGGCGCCCGGTCGAGGGCTACGAGGCGAAAGGGATCGCTGCCGGCCACCCAGCCATCGACCTACGCCTCGTGCGCAACGGGTGACCCGGCAGGCCCGATCGCCGATCGTGCGGCCGACCCGATGACGCGCGCGGCGAGGGTCGGCCTCGCTGGGAGCGGGCGACGAGAATCGAACTCGCGTAGCCAGTTTGGAAGACTGGGGCTCTACCATTGAGCTACGCCCGCGGGTGTGGATCGAAGCCTACTCAGGATCTGTGTCGGCTCCGGTCGCTACGAGGGGTTAGCCTAGTGCGGCTCGACGTGCTGTGCGAAACCCGATCGGATGGCCGATCCAGCAGCCGAGCGGGACGGGGTATGGCGCAGTTTGGTAGCGCGTCCGCTTTGGGAGCGGAAGGCCGTCGGTTCAAATCCGGCTACCCCGACCGAGTGACGCATCGACCGGGATTCGGCGCGACGCAGCCCGGCAGTTAGCATAGGTCGGTCGTCCGCGCCGCCCGGTCGGCTCTGATCAGTGCCTGCCCCGCGGCATACCCCTTCCGACTGGAGTCATCGCCCGTGAAGAGCGCTCTGGAGACCCTCAACCCGACCCGGGTCAAACTGACCGTCGAGGTGCCCTACGAGGAGCTCAAGCCGAGCCTCGATGCGGCCTACAAGTCGATCGGGCAGCAGATCCAGGTGCCGGGTTTCCGTCGCGGCAAGGTGCCGGCGCAGATCATCGACCAGCGCCTGGGCAAAGGAGCCGTGCTGCAAGAAGCGATCAACGACGCCCTGCCGAAGTTCTACGGGGACGCCCTGCGTGAGCACGAGCTGCGCCCACTGAGCCAGCCCGACGTCGATGTCACCGAAGTGCCCCTCGACGATCAGACCCAACTGGTCTTCACCGCCGAGCTCGAGCGGCGCCCGGACCTCGAGTTGCCCGACTTCACCACGTTGGCGGTCTCCGTTGATCCGATCACGGTGACCGACGAGGACGTCGACGAGCGGCTCACAGCGCTACGTGAACGATTCGGGACCCTCAACGGTGTCGAGCGGCCGGTGCAGACCGGTGACTTCGTGTCCATCGACCTTTCGGCGACGATCGGCGATGAGACCATCGACGAAGTTTCCGGGGTGTCCTACGAAGTCGGCGCCGGCAACATGCTCGAGGGTATGGACGAAGCGCTTGTCGGGCTGGACGAGGGTGCGACGACGACCTTCAGTGCGCCGTTGGCCGGTGGTGACCACGAGGGCGAGCAAGCCGAGTGCACGGTCACCGTGCAATCGGTCAAGGAGCGTGAGTTGCCTCCCCTCGATGACGACTTCGCGCAACTGGCATCCGAATTCGACTCTCTCGACGAGCTTCGGGCCGACATCGTCGCCGATGTCGAGCGGGCACACCGGGACGCCCAAGCCATGCAGGCCCGGGAGAAGCTGCTCGATGCTGTGCTAGCGGGCGTCGAGGTGCCGGTGCCGGAGAGCCTTGTCGAGGCTGAGGTGCAGCGTCACCTGGAAGCCGAGGACAAACTCGACGACGACGAGCATCGGGCCGAGGTGGACGCCGAGACCCGCAAGGGTATGGCCACGCAATTCGTCCTCGACGCGATCGCCGAACAGGAGAAGGTTGAGGTCGGTCAGGGCGACTTGATCGAATTGCTGGTCAGCTCCGCTGCTCAGTACGGGATGGACCCGAACCAGTTCGCCCAGGCCCTCGACGCCCAGGGTCAGATCCCGGCGATGGTCGGTGAAGTTGCCCGGCGTAAGGCGCTGGCAGTGGTCCTGGAACGGGCCACGGTCACCGACACCGACGGCAATGTCCTTGACCTGACGCCACCGCCGGCCCCGCAGGACAGTGACGGCGAGTCCGATGCCGATGCCAATACCGATGCCGATGTCGACGCGGAGCCGGTGACCGAGACCGACGCCGACAACGACAACGACAACGACAACGACAACGACTAGCGGGGCTGTCCGGCGAGGGCGGCCGGCCGGGTCGAGGTGCCGTGCCTTGGGTGTGCTGCTGTGCGCCCACGGCGAACAAGAATGGATCGTGGGAGTATCGCCCGAGTCCCGGGCGTTAAGGTCGGGTGAACCGGGCCGCCCCACACCTGTGCCATGGAGTGGACGGTGGCTACTCCGGCGATGCTGCTGGAACAACCCGATGATGCTAGTTGAACGACGATGCCAATTGAACGACTGCCGGAACGACACTGATGGAGCCTGTGGTGAGTGCACGCAACGATGTCGTCATGGCCGGGGAGAAGATGTCCGGCGGCTTGGACGACCACATCTACAACCGGCTGCTCAAGGAGCGGATCATCTTCCTGCGCTCCGAGGTGCGTGACGAAAACGCGAACGCCATCTGCGCCCAGATGCTGTTGCTGGCCGCCGAGGACCCTGACCGGGACATCTGGCTCTACATCAACTCCCCCGGGGGTTCGGTCACGGCCGGCATGGCGATCTACGACACGATGAAGTGGGTCCCGTGTGACGTCGCCACCGTGGCCATGGGCATGGCGGCTTCGATGGGGCAGTTCCTGCTCTCGGCCGGCACCCCCGGCAAGCGTTACGCGACCCCACACGCACGGGTCATGATGCACCAGCCGTCAGGTGGCATCGGCGGCACGGCGTCGGACATCAAGATCCAGGCCGAGCAGATGCTGCACATCAAGAAGCAGATGGCAGCGCTGATCGCCGAGCACACCGGGCAATCGGTGGAGCAGATCGAGAAGGACTCCGACCGAGACCGCTGGTTCACGGCCCAGGAGGCCATGGACTACGGCTTCGTCGACCACGTTGTTGAGCGGGCATCGAATGCCACCCGCACGACCCCCTCCACCGAGTGACCGCCCGAGCCTGACGAGAGAGACGCTTCGATGATCCTGAACCCGCCCGGTCAGCCTCACGGTGCCGTGCCCATGTCGTCCGCGCCTCAGGCGCGCTATATCCTGCCCCAGTTCGAGGAGCGCACGTCCTACGGGATGAAGCGCCTGGATCCTTACACGAAGATGTTCGAGGATCGGATCATCTTCCTCGGGGTGCAGGTCGATGATGCGTCGGCTGACGACATCATCGCCCAGCTCATCGTCCTGGAGAGCCAGGACCCGGACCGTGACATCCTCATGTACATCAACTCGCCCGGCGGATCGTTCACGGCGATGACCGCGATCTACGACACGATGCAGTACATCCGCACCGACGTGCAGACCTTCGTCGTCGGCCAGGCCGCTTCAGCCGCAGCCGTCCTGTTGGCCGCGGGCGCCAAGGGCAAGCGTTTCGCGTTGCCGAATGCCCGGGTGCTCATCCACCAGCCGGCCATCGAAGGGGCCGGAGGGATGGCCTCCGACCTGGAGATCCACGCCAACGAGATCATCCGGATGCGGGAATGGCTCGAAGACACGATCGCCGCTCACACCGGCCGGGAAGCCGACCAGGTGCGTCAGGACATCGAGCGCGACAAGATCCTCTCCGCTGAAGGAGCTAAGGAGTACGGGCTCATCGACGAGGTGCTCGTCTCACGCAAGGCGTCGCTGCAGAAGTAGTCCGGCCGCAGGAATCGCCGCCGTTCGCGACACCGTCCGCCCAGTCGTGTTGTCCGCCATTAGCGGACAACGAACGTGCAGGACAAAATCGCGCGTGTATTGGAAGGTCCTGGGGCTGTTGTGCAGGTACCGTCGGCTGTGCAGGTCCAAGGATCGACGACAGACCGAAGACAGTGGTCGCGCGACGCTGCGTGATCGCCAGGCGAAAGGAATCGCGTGCCACGGATCGGTGACGGCAGCGATCTGCTCAAGTGCTCGTTCTGCGGCAAGAGCCAGAAGCAGGTCAAGAAGCTCATCGCAGGCCCAGGGGTCTACATCTGCGACGAGTGCATCGACCTGTGCAACGAGATCATCGAGGAGGAACTCGCCGAGTCTTCCGACCTCGGTCTCGAGGAGCTGCCCAAACCCCGCGAGATCTTCGACTTCCTCAGCACCTACGTCGTCGGCCAAGACACCGCCAAGCGCGCCCTCGCGGTGGCCGTCTACAACCACTACAAGCGGATCCAGGCAGGCGAAGGCCCAGCCAAGAAGGCAGACGACAGCGTCGACATCGCCAAGTCCAACATCCTGCTGATCGGCCCGACCGGCTGCGGCAAGACCTATCTGGCCCAGACCCTGGCGCGCATGCTGAATGTCCCGTTCGCGATCGCCGACGCCACGGCCCTCACCGAGGCCGGCTATGTCGGTGAGGATGTCGAGAACATCCTGCTCAAGCTGATCCAGGCCGCCGACTATGACGTCAAGAAGGCCGAGACCGGCATCATCTACATCGACGAGGTCGACAAGATCGCCCGCAAGAGCGAGAACCCGTCGATCACCCGGGACGTCTCCGGTGAAGGCGTCCAGCAGGCTCTGTTGAAGATCCTCGAAGGCACGACCGCGTCGGTGCCACCGCAGGGCGGGCGCAAGCATCCGCACCAGGAGTTCATCCAGATCGACACGACCAACGTGTTGTTCGTCGTCGGTGGTGCGTTCGCCGGTCTCGAGAAGCTCATCGAAGCCCGCTCGGGCAAGAAGGGCCTCGGGTTCGGCTCCGAGCTGCACACCGCGGTCGACGAAGGCCTGTCCTATGCCGACGTCATGCCCGAAGACCTGATGAAGTTCGGGTTGATCCCCGAGTTCATCGGTCGGCTGCCGGTGATCACGACGGTGGCACCGCTCGACCGGGAGGCGCTCATCTCGATCCTCACCGAGCCACGCAACGCTCTGGTCAAGCAGTACGGGCGGATGTTCGAGCTCGACGGCGTCGAGCTGGAGTTCACTCCCGACGCGGTCGAGGCAGTCGCCGAGCAGGCCTTGATCCGGGGCACCGGGGCACGTGGCCTGCGGGCGATCATGGAAGAGGTGCTGCTGCCGGTCATGTTCGACGTGCCGAGCGAGCAGGACATCGCCAAAGTGGTCGTCACCCGCGAGGTCGTCTTCGACAACGTCAACCCGACGATCGTGCGCCGCGACGTCCCTCGGGTGACCAAGCGTCCGAGGCGGCAGTCGGCCTGAGCGCCGCCCTGCCGACGCCACTCCACTAGCCCGCATGGCCGGCATACCCCACGATCCTGGTGCGTCGGCTCCGTTCCGCCTGGTCCCCGGCCGGCCAGCGCCTCGCCAGGTCGACGCGACGACCTGCGGGCCGGCAACGCTGACCACGGCCCGAATGCTCCTCGATCCGGCACTAGTCCACTGGCTGGCCACCGGCGACCCATCAGGTCGTGCCTTTCCCGATCTGCCTACCCCGCACGCCCGTTTGACGGCCTACCAGGAGTTGGTGCACCAGCGCACCACGGCACTACTCGGCCCGACCGGACGTCTCCAGTTCCCATGGCCGCGCCGGTTGGGGACGCCGCCGTGGGGGGTATGCCGCGAGCTCGAGTCCGTGGTGGATCTCCGGTCGGAGGTGATCGGGCCACCGGGCGCGGTCGGATCGGGCACGCGCTACCGCAGCGTGTTGGTCCGTCATCTCGGGCCACAGCGGTTCATCGGACTACTCGAGCAGTTGGCTGCGCACCTGGGGGAGTCCCGCCCCGGGGTGTTGTATGTCGGGAACGCCTGGTTACCCCGGCATGTGACGTTGCTGGTGCCCGGCAGCCAACGGCGGGGCACCCTGCTCGTCTACGATCCGGGGCAGGGGCGGGTCGACCGGTTGGACACCGCCGGACTCGCCCACGATCGGGGCCGGGTCGGCGGCTGGACCCACCCGTGGTTCCTCATCGGCCCGGTCGGTCACGTCGAGAGCGAGCTCGGCCGTCAGCGCGACCGCATGTAGCAGGTTCGGTCGCCGATGGCATCGGTGCAGCCGCTACGTGCGGCCGAAGCTACTACACGCACTGAGGATCGCGGTGGCGTCAGCGTGGCGGCGCAGCGGCAGCGTCAGCTTCGGCGCGGTGGTGGGGCGACCAGCTGGGCGTCACGCACCTCGGTGGTGTCGGCGTCGCCGGTCATTTCCGCATACGCGAGCTGTTCGATCCGGCCGGCGGCGCACAGGTCGGCGGCCGCCGCCTGCACACCGGCGGTGAGCGCAGCCGGCAGGGCCAGTGTCATCGAGGTGATCGTCGCCCGCATACCCATCTTGGCGTCGGACTTGACTTTGCGCACCGCCGCCAGGGCTTCCGACACCGCCGATAGCACACCCGGGTCACCTGCCATCCCGTCCGGCAGGACCTGCTCGGGTGTCGGCCAGCTCTGCCGGTGCACCGAGCCCGCGCGCCACCACGACCAGACCTCTTCGGTGACATAGGGCAGGATCGGCGCGAAGAGCCGCAGCAGCGTGTCCAGGGCAATCCGCAGGGCAGCCCTCGCCGAGACGGCAGCCGCATCGCCCTGGCCGCCGTAGGCGCGTTCCTTGGCCAGCTCGAGGTAGTCGTCGCAGAAGGTCCAGAAGAACGACTCGGTCTGCTCCAGTGACCGGGTGTAGTCCCACGCCTCGAAGCCGGTGGTCGACACCCGGACGACCTCGGCCAGCGTGGCCAGCATCGAACGGTCGAGGGGTTCGGTGACCAGCTCGTGGGCCGTGGACTCTTCGCCGGTGCGCGAGGCCGCACCACCCTCGTCATCCGGGACGCCGAAGCCGAGGGCGAACTTGCTCGCGTTGAGGATCTTGATCGCCAGGCGCCGCCCCACCTTGATCTGGCCCGGGTCGAACGCGGCGTCGGTGCCCAATCGCCCGGATGCGGCCCAATAGCGCACCGCATCAGCCGAGTGTTCCTTGACCAGGGCCTCGGGGGTGACGACGTTGCCCTTCGACTTACTCATCTTCTTGCGGTCCGGGTCCAGGATCCACCCGGAGATCGCAGCATTGGTCCACGGCACCGAACCGTGCTCGAAGTGGGCACGCACCATCGTCGCGAACAGCCACGTGCGGATGATGTCGTGGGCCTGCGGGCGCAGATCCATCGGGAAGATCGCGGCGAACAGCTTCGGGTCGCCGCGCCACCCGGCGGCGATCTGCGGTGACAACGACGACGTAGCCCAGGTGTCCATGACATCGGGGTCACCGGTGAACCCGCCCGGCCGGTCGCGCTGGGACTCATCGAAGCCCTCGGGCCGGTCGACCGCCGGGTCGATCGGCAACTGATCCTCGGTGGGCACCAGCGGCTCGTCGTAGTCGGGCTCGCCCTGGGCGTCGAGGCGGTACCACACCGGGATGGCCACCCCGAAGAAGCGCTGCCGCGAGATCAACCAATCGCCGTTGAGTCCCCGCACCCAGTTCTCGTAGCGGTTGCGCATGAAACCGGGATGGAAGGCCAGCTCCCGGCCGCGCTGCACCAGCGCGTCGTTGAGCTCGCGATCCCGGCCACCGTTACGGATATACCACTGCCGTGAGGAGACGATCTCCAGCGGTTTCTCCCCGCGTTCGTAGAAGTTTGCCTTGCGCATCGTCGGGGTGGGCTCACCGTCGAGGTCACCGCTGTCCCGCAGCGCATCGACGATCGCCGACCGAGCCCGGTATGCCGTCGCGCCGGCGAGCTGCGCGGCATACAACTGGGCGCCTGCCCCGGTGAGCCAGTCGGGGGTCTCGGCAGCCAACCGTCCCGTGCGGGTGATCAGCGAGCGGTTGGGCAGCTGCAATTCACGCCACCAGATGACGTCGGTGAGGTCACCGAAGGTGCAGCACATCGCGATGCCGGCGCCCTTGTCGGGCTCGGCGGCCCGGTGCGCTAGCACCGGCAGCTCGACACCGAACAGCGGGGAGGTCACCGTCGTGCCGAACAGCGGCCGGTAGCGCTCGTCGTCGGGATGCGCGATCAGCGCCACACACGCCGGGATCAGCTCGGGGCGAGTGGTCTCGATGTGGATCGGGGTGCCGTCCGGGCGGTGGAAGGCCACCCGGTGGTAGTGCCCGGGATAGTCCTTGGCCTCCAGCTCGGCCTGGGCCACCGCGGTCTGGAAGGTCACGTCCCACAGTCCGGGGGCTTCGTTGGTGTAGGCCTCACCGCGGGCCAGGTTGCGCAGGAAGGCCTGCTGGGCGGTGGCCCGGGAGTGGTTGTCGATGGTCCGGTAGTTGATGCTCCAGTCCAGCGAGAATCCCATCCGGCGGAACAACGACTCGAAAGCCTGCTCGTCGAGCACGGTCAGCTCGTCGCACAGCTCGATGAAGTTCTGTCGGCTGATGGCCACTTCGTCCGCAGCCTTGGACGAGGTGCGGTCGCCTCGGTACGGCGGCTCGAAACCGGGATCGTAGGGAAGGTGGGCGTCACCGCGCACGCCGTAGTAGTTCTGCACCCGCTTCTCGGTGGGTAGGCCGTTGTCGTCCCAGCCGATCGGGTAGAACACCTCGAGCCCGGCCATCCGCTTGTAGCGGGCCATGCAGTCGGTATGCGTGTAGGAGAACACGTGCCCCATGTGCAGCGACCCGGAGGCCGTGGGCGGCGGGGTGTCGATCGCGAACACCCGGTCGCGCGGCCCGGCGAGGGCCCGTTCGCGGTCGAAACGATAGGTACCTTCGGCCTCCCATACCGCGTCCCACTTCTCCTCGAGGCCGTCGACCGTGGGGCGGTCGGGGATCCCGTGGATCAGTCCGGTGGGGCGGGTGGCTGCGTTGGTCATGGCGTGCATCTTCCCATCCGGTCGGCACCCGCTCGAACCGGCACTGCGCAGCGGCCGCGGCGGGGCCCAGCCGCGGCTACTCGGTGGCGTCCGATGTGGTGAGGGTCATGCGTGGCGTGGGTCGCATCGGCGGGTCGGTGTGCGGTGCTGCGCGTTATCGTGGCGCATCACGGCGCGTTAGTTCGCGAGAGCTGCGTCCGAGAACTCTGCATACCCAGAGGTTCATGTCACGAGGACCTGCATCGGCAGCTGGGAGGAGGTCGAGGTGTCGACAGTCGTCGCTACCCTCCCACCTTCGGTCGGCGAGTCGGGGTCTTCTGACGACCGATCCACGCCCCCCGATCTCCCGCTGCTCATCGAGGACACCTGCGGGTGCCGGGTGCTGTTCCGTGATGTGGTGCCGGCAGATATCGACGAGATCCGTGACCTGCACGCACGGTGCTCGGAGACGACCCTCCGTCGACGCTATTTCGGCGAGCCGAATGTCGAGGAACTCCTCGGGTGGGTGTTCGACCGCGGCGAAGGTCTGGCCGTAGGAGCATTCGTCGGGGACCGGTTGGTCGGGCTCGGGCATCTCATGGCACCGGATTGGACCGGGGCGGCCGAGGTTGCCTTCATGGTCGACGACAGCTATCAGGGACGGCGGATCGGCACGGCCCTGGTCGAGGTGGTCATTGCGCTCGGTGGCGGCCAGCACTATCCGAAGTTGCACGCCGAGGTGAGTCTGGACAACGGCAAGATGCGCCAGATCCTCGTCCATCGGGGTTTCTCGAGCACCCCCGCCCAGGGGTGTTACGGCATGGATCGCAGGTTGTCCTGACCCCTTTCCAGTGCGGTATTTCCGCGCTTTGCTTAACCTAGGCGCTATTTTTCTGTGCATACCATGAGACCGTGAAGGTGACAACGACCGGGGTCTGGCTGCGACGGCTCGTGGTCGCAGATCGCCCGCTCGTGCGGGCGATGCACCGACGCTGTTCGAGTGAGACTCTCCGTCGCCGGTGCCTGCAGCCCGTCTGTGCTTCGGGGCAGGATCGAGTAGCGGACGCCCTGGTGGATTGGATGTTCGATCCGCGCGTGGGGGTGACGATCGCCGCGATCCCTTCCGGTGCCGACCGGATCGTCGGCCTCGGCCACCTGGTGCGGACCGACGACGCCGGGGTGGGGGCCGTCGGCTTCCTGGTCGAGGACGCTTGGCAGCGGCGTGGTGTGGGCGCCCTGCTCGTGGATCGGGTGAGCGAGCAGGCCGTCGCGGACGGCTATCGCCGGATCGTCGGTGACGTGCTCCCCGAGAACGAAGCCATGCTGCGGATCCTGCGCCGACGTCAGTGGTCGGTGCTGCGCCGCGACGGCGCCTGTGACGTCACCCGTGACGTGGTGGGGCTCGACGCCGCCGGTTGATGGTGATTCATGCGTGACGGCAGGCATCCGTCCGAGCGATGGTCTGGCATAGGCTGGTCGGTGTGGATCCGGTCTATTGGGGAGTAGTCGGGGTCATCCGCACCCTTTTCCGGGTGCAGGGGCTCCGTTTCACGCTGACCGGCACCGAATACGTGCCGCGCCGGGGTGGGGCTGTCATGGCGCTCAACCACACTGGCTACCTCGACTACATGTATGCCGGTCTCGCGGCCCAGCCGCATCGGCGTCTGGTCCGGTTCATGGCCAAGGATGCGGTGTTCCGGCACAAGGTCAGCGGGCCACTTATGCGTGGTATGAAACACATCCCGGTCGACCGCTCGTCCGGGGCGGCGGCATACCAACTCGCCGTCGAGGCGCTGCGGGCTGGCGAGATCGTCGGGGTCTACCCGGAACGCACCATCTCCCGCTCTTTCGAGCTCAAGGACTTCAAGACCGGTGCCGTCCGGATGGCCCAGGATGCGGACGTGCCGATCCTGCCGACGATCGTCTGGGGCGCCCAACGGGTCTGGACCAAGGATCATCCGAAACGGATCGGGCGCACGAAGATCCCGATCCATGTCGCGATCGCGCCGCCGATGACGGTGTCTCCCGGCGAGGATCCCGGCGTCGCGACCGCTCGGCTCAAGCAGGTCATGAGTGAGCTGCTGGAACGGGTGTGGTCCGTCTACCCGCCGGTGTCCGAGGCCGAGCAGGTCTTCGTGCCGAAGCGGCTCGGTGGGCGGGCACCGTCGATCGAGGAGGCGGTCGAGATCCGCCGGGCCGAGTTGGAACGCAGAGGCCAGCCTCCGGAGTGGGCCTGAGCAGTGGCCCGGTCTCGTGGGCCGGAAGGCCCGCCACCGCCTCCGGCGGTGCAGAAGATCCGCGTGCGCTACGCCAAACGGGGCCGGATGCGGTTCAGCTCGACGCGAGACTTCCAGCGAGCGCTCGAGCGCGCACTACGCCGAGCCGACGTGCCGATGGCCTTCAGCGCTGGTTTCCATCCCCATCCGAAGATCTCGTATGCCAATGCCGCGGCCACCGGAGCCGCCAGCGAGGCCGAGTACGTCGAGCTCGCGCTGGCCCGGCGGGTTGATCCGGCCGCATTGCGGGTCGCTCTCGACGCCGCGCTGCCTCAGGGCCTCGATGTGATCGCGGCGATCGAGGCACCTCCTGGCGCGTTGGCTGCCCGCCTCGAGGCCAGCGAGTGGCAGCTGTGTTTTCCCGGGGTCACCGGTCCGGAACTGGCTAGCGCCGTCGCCGTTTTCGAGCAGCAGGACCGGGTCGAGGTCACCCGGATCCGCAAGGCCGGGCCACGGACCTTCGACGTCCGAGGCGCTGTGCTGCAAATCGAAACGGGGGAGGCCGGCGACCCGCGGGTGGACGCCGGGCTGCCCAGCCCGGCCGGGTGTGGGATAATCCGTATGGTCGTACGGCATACCACACCGGCCGTGCGCCCCGACGATGTCCTGACCGCGCTGCGTGCAGTTGCCGGGCTGGGGCTGCCGACACCACCCTTGGTGACGCGGCTGGCCCAAGGCCCCCTGCGTGACGGTGGAGCGCGGGTGGCCGATCCATTGGCCGATACTGAGGACGATGTCGGTGTCGACGTGGTGGCGCGCATCCCGCGCGAGCCGACCGAGACATAGCGAGATGACTTCCGTCCCGCCGCAACCGCGACGAGGACGACGCACACCGCGCGCCGCGGTGACGTGGGGCCTGTCGGCCTGGGGTGGCCGTTGCCGGGCAGCGACGAGAGGACGCCTGCGATGGCATCTGATGACGACGGATCCGGACTGCTCGGCCCCGCCGACCGCTCGGACATCGAGACCCCTGAGTTGCAACCGGCGACCGTCGAGCTACTCTCCGAGGCGCTCACCCTGACGGTGCCGACCGCCGGGTCAGGCGAGGCCACCGCGCCCGCCGCACCCACTGACGAGCACGCTGACGAGCAGACCGAGGCCGAGCAAGGCACCCGAAAGCCGGCCAAGAAGACCACTAAACGAACTGCGCGGAACGGAACTCGAGCCGACACTACGGCGGCATTCGACGACCCGCCTCAGACAGAGGCCGACCAGCAGTCCGTTCCGGGGATCGACGCTGCGTCGACCCGCAAGCGAGCCACCCCCAAGAAGAAGGTGGCCCCACCGCTGTTCGAGGCTGCTGACACCGCGGCCGACACGGCCACGGACGTGCAACAGCAAACGGGTTCCGGTGGTCACGAGTCCGAACCGTCCGAGCCGACCGAGCAAACCGAGCAGACCGGGGCTGAGCCGCCACCGAGCTCGGGCTTGTCGCTGCTGTTCCAGCCACCGGCTGCGGTTCCGGCTCGCCCGGCCCGGTCCCGGAAGCGGACCACACCGGCGGTTGATCCCGACGTTCCGGCCAAGGCGCCGGAGCCCACTGACGACGACGGGGCGGGGGCCGAGCGCTCGGAGAGGCTCGTCGAGGCCGGTGACGACGCGGATCACGGCGACGAGCCAGGCGACGGCAGCGCCGTTCGCCGTCGTCGTCGTGGCGGCCGCGGTCGTCGCGGTCGCGGCGGGGACGCCGGCGTCGAGAGCGACGATGAGCCCAGCACGGACGCGGACGGGACGGCCGAGTCATCCACCCGTCCTGACGCCGACACCGGCGCCGACGCCCTCGCCGAGAGCACGACTCGGCGCCGCACCCGCCGCCGCCGTCGCGGTGGCAGTGCCGACGAGGTCGAGGAAGCCCCAGGAGTGGTGACCAAGGTGCGTCAGCGCCGCGACGAGGTCGTCGGTGTCCGCGGCTCGACCCGATTGGAGGCCAAGAAGCAGCGCCGCCGGGAGGGCCGGGAGGCCGGGCGTCGTCGCCAGATCATCACCGAAGCCGAGTTCCTGGCCCGCCGGGAAAGCGTCGAACGGCTCATGGTGGTGCGCAACCTGGAGGGCCGCACCCAGATCGGTGTCCTCGAGGACGACGTGCTGGTCGAGCACTACGTCTCACGCGAGACCAATGCCTCGATGGCCGGCAATGTCTACCTGGGCAAAGTGCAGAACGTCCTGCCGTCCATGGAAGCTGCGTTCGTCGATATCGGCCGGGGACGTAACGCTGTGCTCTACGCAGGCGAGGTCAACTGGGACGCTGCGGGCCTCGAGTCGGGGGCGCCCAGGCGGATCGAGAATGCTCTCGAATCGGGCCAGGCGGTGCTTGTCCAGGTGACCAAGGACCCGATGGGTCACAAGGGCGCCCGGTTGACCTCGCAGGTCTCGCTGCCCGGTCGATTCCTCGTCTACGTGCCGGACAGCTCGATGACCGGGATCTCCCGCAAACTGCCCGACACCGAGCGGGCACGCCTCAAGCGGATCCTGCGTCAAGTGGTCCCGGAAGGCGCGGGTGTCATCGTCCGGACGGCTGCCGAAGGCGCGTCGGAGGAAGAGCTGCGAGCCGACGTCGAACGACTGACCAAGACCTGGGAGCAGATCCAGGCCAAGGCCCAATCGACGGGCAAGAAGAAGGGTGCGGTCCCGGCCTTGTTGCACGGTGAGCCGGATCTCACCGTCCGAGTCATCCGGGACGTCTTCAACGGGGACTTCGCCAAGCTCGTGGTTGCCGGCGAACGGTCATGGAACGAAGTGCACGACTACGTCACGTCCGTGGCTCCTGACCTGACCGAGCGATTGGTCCGCTGGACCGGTGACGAGGACGTCTTCGCTCACTACCGCATCGACGAACAGATCGCCAAAGCCATGGACCGCAAGGTCTGGCTCCCTTCGGGTGGGTCACTGGTCATCGACCGCACGGAAGCGATGACCGTCATCGACGTCAACACCGGCAAGTTCATCGGTGCCGGCGGCAACCTCGAGGAGACCGTCACCCGGAACAACATCGAGGCAGCCGAGGAGATCGTGCGGCAACTGCGGTTGCGGGACATCGGCGGGATCATCGTCATCGACTTCATCGACATGGTGCTCGAATCCAACCGCGACCTCGTCGTGCGCCGACTGCTCGAGTGCTTGGGCCGGGATCGGACCAAACACCAAGTCGCCGAGGTCACCTCGCTGGGTTTGGTCCAGATGACCCGTAAACGGGTCGGGTCGGGTCTGTTGGAGGCGTTCTCCGAGCCGTGCGCGGCCTGCTCCGGGCGCGGCTACCTCGTGCACTCCGAGCCTGTTGAGGCGCAGAACACCGACCAGTCCGGTCAGAGCGGGGGCGGCCGAAACCGACGTCGACGTGGTTCCGATGTGGCACCCGAGCGCGACAAGCCAGCAGCCGCGCCGAGCGGGCCGACCCCGGCACAGATCGCCGCTGCGGCGCATGCTGCTGCGGTCAAGAGCGCCGCCCGCAACGAGACCGAAGAAAACGAGACCGAGGAAACGGCCGAACCCTCCGTGGCCAACACTGGGGCCAACACTGGGGCGAACACAGCGGCCGACGCGACTGCCGACACGACGGCTAGCACAGTAAGTGGCGGCCCTGCCCACGACCCGGACGGGGCGTCCGGCGAGGCTGCGCACGCCGACGGTGCCCCGAAAGCCGGATCCGAGACGCCGAGCGAACCCGAGGCGGGAACCGCCACGACCGACACCGAGCCGACGCCACCGACGAAAGAGACGCCACCAATCGCAGCGACCAGCGTTGACAAGGCAGTCGAGCACGACCCGGCACCCGAGATCGGTGGTTCTACGGCACCCCCGCGACGCAGACGCCGTGGCCGGGTCGTGGCTCCGGCGGGTCCACCCCGCACCAGCGAAACCTGACGACCCGGCACACTGCCGGGGTGCCAACCCGGCGTTTGCCGACGCGCACAGGTCGCCGGTACGATCAGACGTTGGTGCGCCCACCGATCTGTGCCCCTGTGATCCTGCAGGCTGCTACGTGACGGTTCCGAGAGCGCGTGCCCCCGTGAGATGGAAGTGAGTTGGACGTGTACGCGATTGTGCGTGCTGGCGGTCGCCAGGAGAAGGTCGCCGTGGGTGACCTCGTGCTCATCGACAAGGTGGCCGGTGCCCCCGGCGACGAGATCACTTTGCAGCCGGTGCTGCTCGTCGACGGCGATACCGTGACGAGCGACCAGGCCACCCTGGCGAAAGCCAGCGTGTCGGCCGAGGTGGTCAAGCTCGGCAAGGGCCCGAAGATCACGATCATGAAGTTCAAGAACAAGACCGGCTACCGCAAGCGTCAGGGCCACCGCCAGGCGCTCACCCAGGTCAAGATCACCGGCATCACGGCCTGAGAAGGAGAGACCACCATGGCACACAAGAAGGGCGCATCCTCGACTCGCAACGGCCGCGACTCCAATGCCCAGCGGCTGGGTGTGAAGCGCTTCGGCGGGCAGGTCGTCAACGCTGGCGAGATCCTCGTCCGCCAACGTGGCACGCACTTCCACCCAGGCGACGGTGTCGGCCGAGGCGGCGATGACACCCTCTACGCACTCGTGCCCGGCGCAGTCCGGTTCGGTACGCGCCGCGGCCGCAAGACAGTCAACATCGACATGGCCGAGAGTGACCAGAGCGACTGAGCCCTGATCGGCACTGAGCTGAGATGACGTGCGGGGCGGGCCGATGGCGGCCCGCCCTCGGCGTTTCCAGGCCTGGCGTTCGCTTGGCCGATGAGGAGGCTTACCGATGGCGACCACGTTCGTCGACCGTGTCGTCGTGCACGTCGCGGCCGGCAACGGCGGCAACGGCGTCGCGTCGGTACGCCGGGAGAAGTTCAAACCACTCGGTGGGCCGGACGGCGGCAACGGCGGCCGCGGCGGCTCGGTGATCCTGCGGGTCGACCCACAGGTCACGACACTGCTGGACTACCACCATCGCCCGCACCAACGAGCCGGATCGGGCGCGCCGGGAGCCGGTGACGAGCGCAGCGGGGCGGACGGTGCCGACCTGGTGCTGCTCGTGCCGGAGGGCACTGTCGTCAAGGACGACTCGGGGCAGGTCCTCGCCGACCTGGTCGGCATGGGCACCGAGCACGTCATCGCCCGGGGTGGTCGCGGTGGGCTGGGCAACAAGGCGTTGGCCTCGCCCCGCCGCAAGGCTCCCGGTTTCGCGTTGCTCGGTGAGCCCGGCCAGAGCTTCGACATCGTGTTGGAGCTCAAGACCCTCGCCGACGTCGGGTTGATCGGGTTTCCGTCCGCGGGCAAGAGCTCACTCGTGTCGGTGCTCTCGGCCGCTCGTCCCAAGATCGCCGACTATCCGTTCACGACGCTCGTGCCCAACCTCGGCGTGGTGACTGCTGGCGACGAACGGTTCACGATCGCTGACGTGCCCGGGCTGATCCCCGGAGCCCACGAGGGCCGGGGGCTCGGTCTGGAGTTTCTGCGGCACATCGAACGGTGCTCGGTGCTCGTGCACGTCATCGACTGCGCCACCCTGGAGCCGGGCCGTGACCCACTCACCGACCTCGAGGTGCTCGAGCGTGAGTTGTCGCTCTATGTGCCTGACGAAGCGCTTGGCGACCGACCGCTGTCGGAACGCACCAGGGTGGTCGTGCTCAACAAAGCCGACGTGCCCGAGGCCCGGGAGCTGGCCGAATTCGTGCTCGCCGAGCTGCAGGCTCGAGGCCATGAGGTGCACATCGTGTCGGCGGTCGCGCGCACCGGGCTACGCGAGCTCGTCTTCTCGTTGGCGCGGCACGTGCGTGCGGCCCGGGAACAGGTCGATGACATCGTCCGGCCACGAATGGTGTTGCGCCCCAAAGCCGTTGACGACTCGGGTTTCGATGTGCGGCGCGAGCCGACCCCGGCCGGCCCGGCATACCGGGTCATCGGCGACCGGCCCACCCGCTGGGTGCACCAGACCGACTTCACCAACGACGAAGCGGTCGGCTACCTCGCCGACCGGTTGGCTCGCCTCGGTGTCGAGGACGCTCTCGTCGAAGCCGGTGCGGTCGCCGGTGACACCGTGCTCATCGGGCCCGGGGACGACGCGGTGGTCTTCGACTGGGAACCCACCGTGAGCACCGGTGCCGAGTTGCTCGGCCCCCGGGGCACCGACCTACGACTGCAGGAACCCGGTCGGCCCACCCGCGAGGACAAGCGCGAGCGGATGCGTGATCGGTATGCCGCGCGCGCAGCCACCCAAGCCGAGCTGGCGGCCGAGCGCCGGGCTGACCGGCAGGCCGACCACGAGTCCGACGAGCCGGATTAGACTGATCTCCCGTGCCCCGATCCGCTGTCGCCCGGGCCCGCCGCCTGGTCGTCAAGGTAGGGTCCAGCTCGCTCACCGGCCCTGACGGTGGGCTGGATGTCGCGCGGCTCGTCGCGCTGGTCAACGCGATATCAGCTCGGATGCAGGCCGATCCGGCGACTCAGATCGTGCTCGTCTCTTCCGGTGCCATCGCGGCCGGTATGCCGTTGCTCGGACTACGCCGACGGCCTCGTGACCTGGCGACCCAGCAAGCTGCCGCGAGCGTCGGTCAGGGAGCCTTGGTCGCGGCATACCAGCAGGCATTCGCTGCTCACGGGGTCACGGTGGGCCAGGTGCTGCTCACCATCGACGACGTCACCCGGCGCACCCACTATCTCAACGCCCGGCGCACCTTGGAACGACTGCTCGAGCTGGGCAGCTTGCCGGTGATCAACGAGAACGACACCGTCGCCACCCAGGAGATCCGGTTCGGCGACAACGACCGGTTGGCAGCGCTGGTGACCCACCTCGTGCACGCCGACGCTTTGCTGTTGCTTTCCGACGTCGACGCCCTCTATGACGGCCCCCCGAGCTGGCCGGGTGCCAAGCGGGTGCCGATCGTGCGGGGCGTGTCCGACCTTGCCGACGTCGTCGTTGCCGGCTCCGGCAGCCAGGTCGGCACCGGGGGGATGGCGACCAAGGTCGAAGCGGCCACGATCGCCAACTCGGCCGGCATCCCGGCTCTGCTCACGTCGGTCGACCAGATACATCCGGCGCTGAGTGGTGACGATGTCGGCACGGCCTTCGTGCCGGGTCCGCGTCGTCCTCCGTCCCGGTTGCTCTGGTTGGCCCACGCCACCAGTCCCCAGGGCCGGCTCATCCTCGACGATGGCGCCGTGCAAGCCGTCGTGATCCGGCGCAAGTCGCTGTTGCCGGCGGGGGTGACGGCAGTCCGGGGGCACTTCGTCGGCGGCGACCCAGTCGACGTGTGCGACCCATCCGGGCGGCCGGTCGCTCGCGGCTTGGTCAACTACGGATCCGACGAGCTCCCACCCCTGCTGGGCCGGTCCACTCGCGAGTTGGGTCGGGAATTAGGCCCTGAATACCAACGTGAGGTCATCCACCGCGATGACCTTGTGGTGCTCGGCCGATAGCAACCGGAGCTCGGCCGGGACGGGTGATGACGACTGCGGATCGCCGGGACCGTACCGGGCGGGTGCCTGCGGACGGCGGCATACCCTAGAAGCATGGCCGATATCGACCCCACCGTTGTCGCTGATGTTGCCGCCGTGGCCGCGGCGTCCCGCCGGGCCGCCCACCGTCTGGCCCTGCTGACCCGAGCGGACAAGGACCGGGCTTTGTATGCCGTGGCCGACGCTCTGGACGCATCGGTTGCCGAGGTGGTTGCGGCCAACGCCGACGACCTCCGGCGTGGCCGGGATGCGGGGATGGCCGACGGACTGCTTGACCGGCTGCTGCTCGACCCGGCCCGGATAGCCGACATCGCGGCCGCGGTGCGCGAGGTTGCCGGATTGCCCGACCCGGTCGGCGAGGTGGTGCGGGGTTCGACCCTGCCCAACGGCTTGGATATCCGTCAGGTGCGGGTGCCGATGGGGGTTGTCGGCATGATCTACGAAGCCCGGCCCAATGTCACCGTCGACGCTGCTTCATTGGGGCTCAAGAGCGGCAACGCCGTGATCCTGCGCGGCGGGTCGGCAGCTGCGTCGTCAAACCGGGCGTTGGTCGGCGTGGTGCGTGGAGCCCTGGCCGCCTGTGGACTGCCCGAAGCGGCCGTCGCCCTGCTCGAAGGCGGGCACGACGCAGCTCGGGCGCTGATGACCGCGCGTGGGCACGTCGACCTGGTGATTCCCCGAGGAGGAGCAGACCTCATCCGCACCGTCGTGCTGGAGTCGACCGTGCCGGTCATCGAGACCGGCACCGGCGTCAACCACGTCTACGTCGATGCGGACGCCGATCTCGACAAGGCGCTGGCGCTCGTCGTCAATTCCAAGACCCAACGGCCCAGTGTTTGCAACGCGGCCGAGTCGCTGCTCGTGCACGAGGCGATCGCCGAGCAGTTCCTGCCAAAGGTGCTGACCGCCCTCTCGGGCGCCGGGGTGGTCCTGCATGTGGCACCCGAGGTGCGCCGTCACGCCGAAGCCGTCGGTGCGGCATTCCAGCTTGCCTCCGAAGCCGACTACGCCACCGAATGGCACCGGCTCGAGATGAACGTGCGGACCGTCCCCGGCTTCGACGAGGCGATCGAGCACATCCGCACCAACGGCACCATGCACACCGAGGTCATCGTCACCGAAAGCCGTTCGGCAGCAAGGCGGTTTACGGCAGAGGTCGATGCTGCTGCCGTCATGGTGAATGCGTCGAGCCGGTTCACCGACGGAGGCCAGTTCGGCATGGGAGCCGAGATCGGCATCTCGACACAGAAGCTGCATGCACGTGGGCCGATGGCGTTGCCGGAGCTCACCACGACGAAGTGGATCGTCGAGGGCGACGGTCAACTCCGGGTCTGACGCGTGTCGGCGTGCGAGTCGAAGGCGACGAAGTACGCGGGTCGGCCTTGGAGCTGGGTATACATCCTTCCCACGTATTCGCCGAGGATGCCCAGACACATGAGCTGAAGGGCACCGACTCCGGCCACGGCGAGCACGGTGGAGGTCCACCCAGGGATCACTGTGCCGTTGCGGGAGGCGATGACGAGGGCGAAGCTGGCCAGCAGGGTCAGGGCCGCGCCGCCCAGCCCGAGATAGGTGGCCAACCGCAACGGGACCAGTGAGAAGCCGGTCACCGAATCGACCGAGAGCCGCAGCATCTTGAGGAACGGGTATTTCGACGTGCCCGCGGCCCGCTCATCGCGACGGTATTCGACACTGGCCGATGGGAACTCCAAGGCCGGAACGACGAAGCGAAGCACCCGGTTGTGGTCCGGCAGCGAATTGATCGCATCGACGGTGGCCCGGGACATGAGCCGGAAGTCGCCGGCGTTGCTGTGGGCCGCCGTGCCCGAGATCCGCCGGATCACCCTGTAGAACAGTCGGGCGGTCGTGCGTTTGAAAACGGAGTCGGTGGAACGGTCGCTGCGCACGCCGTAGACGACATCGGCGTTCTCAGCTCGGGCGATGTCCACCATGTCGGCGATGAGCTCCGGCGGGTCCTGCAGGTCGGCGTCGATGGTCACGACGTAGTCGCCACGTGCCAGCGCAAGGCCAGCCGAGATGGCTGCCTGATGACCGGCGTTGGCGCGCAGCCGCACGATCCGGAGTTGATCCCATTCCCGGCTCATCCGCTGCAGTAGCGCAGGGGTGAGGTCGTCGCTGCCGTCGTCGACGCAGAGCACTTCGTATGTGGTGTCAAGCCCGTCGAGCACCGGGCGCAGCCGTTCGGCGAGCAGGGGCAGCACCTCCTGCTCGTTGTAAACCGGGATGACCACGGTCAGATCGACGACCATGTGTCTAGCGTAGGCGCCCCACCCGGCGAAGCCCGTTTACGGGAGTGCTGTGCCGGCCGGCCGGGTGAACCCGCTAGCATTGACCCATGTCCGCGAGCGTGTTGCCTGCCCTGCTCCGAGCCGAGGGTGCCGCCGAGGCGCACCGGGAGATGCCGATGCCCCCGATGCTCTACGGCATCCTCGCGCTAGCGGCCTTGCTGCTGCTGTTGGCCCTGGTGTGGTCCTTCCGCGGCACGGCATACAAGGTGCGTGACCGGCACGCCGCCGACGGGGGCCAGCACTGAGCCGACGGATCGGAGTGATGGGTGGCACCTTCGACCCCATCCATCACGGTCACCTCGTAGCCGCCAGCGAGGTACAGGCGAGCTTCGATCTCGACGAAGTGGTCTTCGTGCCCACCGGGCAGCCGTGGCAGAAGAGCCACCGGGAGGTCGCTGCCGCGGAGCATCGCTACCTCATGACGGTCATCGCAACGGCATCCAACCCCAGGTTCACCGTGAGCCGGGTCGATATCGACCGTGGCGGGCCGACCTACACCATCGACACACTGCGTGACCTACGCAGCCAACGACCGGACGAGGAGATCTATTTCGTCACCGGAGCCGACGCGCTTGCCCAGATCCTGACGTGGAAGGACGTCGACCAGTTGTGGGAGTTGGCGCACTTCATCGGGGTGACCCGGCCCGGGCACGAGCTGTCCGACCAGGATCTGCCGACCGAGGGAGTCACGTTGCAGGAGGTGCCGGCCCTGGCGATCTCCTCGACCGACTGCCGGCAGCGGGTGGGCCGGGGGGAGCCGGTGTGGTATCTCGTGCCCGACGGCGTCGTGCAATACATCGCCAAACACCGGCTTTACACCTCGGGGGCGCTGCCGGCCGTTACGGCTCGCACCGAGAAAGTCGGATGCTCTGACCCGCCTCACGGGGGCCCGGACTCGGACTCGATCGCGGTGAGGACCACGTGACTGCCACCGACTACGCCGTCACTTTGGCCCGGGCCGCCGCCGCTGCGGCGGCTGACAAGAAGGCTGCCGACATCGTCGCGATCGACGTCTCCAGTCAGCTCGCCCTCACGGACATCTTTGTGCTGCTCTCGGCGACCAACGAACGCCAGATCGGTGCGATCGTCGATGCGGTCGAGCGTCGGCTGCGTGAAGTGGGATGCAAGCGACTGCGATCCGAAGGTGGCCGCGACGACCGCTGGGTGCTGCTCGACTTCGGTGACATCGTCGTCCACGTCCAGCATGAAGAGGAACGGGAGTTCTACCAGCTCGAACGCTTGTGGCGGGACTGCCCCGCGCTGGATCTGCAGCTGGACGTCGTCCAGGCCCCCGACTCTGCGGGTCCGGACACCTGATGCCGACCCGGATGAGTGGTTTCGCACCGGTCGAGGCGCGTCGGCTTGTGCTCGTGCGACACGGACGCACCGCCTGGAATCTGGCACGGCGCGCTCAAGGGCATACGGACATCCCACTCGACGAGGTCGGTCATGCGCAGGCTCGCCGGATGGCACCGCTCGTAGCCGATATGCGACCGGCCCGGATCTGGACCTCCGATCTGGCACGCGCCGCCCAGACGGCCGCCTACATCGGTGAGTGCGCCGATCTGCCGGTCGAGACCGACCGGCGGCTGCGGGAATACTCAGTGGGGGAGCGGACAGGGCTCACAAGGGCTGAATTCGCTGAGCGGTTCCCGCGGGAGTATGCAGCTTGGGCCGGCGAGGACGAGACCGTGCTCCTGCCGGGGGCCGAGTCGACCGCCGACGTGTTGGCCCGGATGGTCCCGGCTCTACGCGGATTCGTCGCGGCGTTGACACCCACTCAGGTCGGGGTGGTGGTCACGCATGGGGCGTGCCTGCGGGCGGCCATGCTGGAGTTGGTCGACCTGCCGCGGTCGGCAGATGCCGCCTTCGCCACGATGGGCAACTGCACATGGACCGTGCTGCAGGAGACCGAGCTCGGCGGACGGCTGCGGATCGCCGGCTACAACGAGGGCGTCCAGGGACACGATTTCTCATCCGACGACGAGGTTGGCTAAGATTGGAGGGTTGTCCGGCAGGCCGGACACGGGGCTGTGGCGCAGCTGGTAGCGCACCTCCATGGCATGGAGGGGGTCAGGGGTTCGAGTCCCCTCAGCTCCACTCCACGCACAAGGCTCGGACCGTTGCCATCGGAAACGTTGGTCGAGGTTCGGGCCTTGTTGCTGTCTTGGGCCCAGGTCAGGGCGTTGGCGTTGACTTGCGGATCGAGGAGCATCTCGAAGGGCCGGTTGTGCTCGACGCGCAGTTCGTGGTCTTCGTCGATGAGGACCTTGATAGAGAAGGCTTGGTTGCACAGCTGCGGGTTGGTGTCGTCGCAGCGGGTGTAGGTGTCGGCGTAGTTGACGAGTAGCCCGAGGGCGTCGTCGAGGTGGGCTGTGGCGTCGGCGTGGTCGCCGTGATGGGGGTCGATGCGGCGGTTGGTGGTGTCGAGTTCGGCCAGGATGCGGTCTTGTTCTTGTTTGAGGACGGGTAGCGGGACTGCGTCGGCGCAGTGGGCTTGCATGAGCCGGTCTTGCTCCTGTTCGAGTCGGTCGCGGTTGGCGGTGAGTCGGTTCAGTTCGTCGGTTTCGGTTGCCATGAGCCGGTCGAACTCGTGGTGGAGCATCCCGGCGAGGGCTTCTTGTTCGGGCCGAACCCCTGCGTGTGGGTCGTCATCGTTGCCTCCACGAGGTCGCTTACGAGGTTGTTCTATCGGTTCTCGAGGTACTTGGAGAGCTGGTCCAAGGTGGCGCCCAGTCCCTCGCGGGTGCCTTCGACAATGTCGTCGCCGATGTAGGAACAGACCTGGGAGACGACAGTGAGGCGGGTGCCCTTGGTGCTGGGGTCCAGCTGCCAGCTGACCAGTGAGACGGCGACGGGGTCGGTGCCCATCGTCATGCTCTCCAGGTAGACGATGCGGGTGTCCTTGTCGATCTCGACGTATCGCACCTGCCCGTCCATCTCGGCCTGCCCCGTGGGCCCGCACTTGAACTTGTCGGTGCCGTTCTTGCGGAACGAGCCGTCGCTGTAGACCATCTCCTGGCCTTCGGGGGCGACCCACTCGGTGCGGGCGTCGAGGTCGGCGTAGGCGGCGAAGACCTCCTCCGGTGGCGAGGTGAGGTCGCGGGTGAGCTCGACTGTGCTGTGCGTCAGAGCCTGGGTGGCCATGAAGTGTCCTTTCCGGCGCTTGGCTGTCGCGCCAACCTATCGGGGCTGCTGGGCTTGGCAGTTCCGCTGGCGTGCCACGAGCGCTGGCCGCGTCCACCGCCGGTTGTGACGTGGTGCGTGCATTTCCCGGGCGGTCTCTTTCCGTTGCGGGAGAAGGTGCTGTCCCTCGGCCGAACGTGGTGAGTAGGGGATGTCCGGCCTGGTCATGACGTGTGCACGAGGCTAGGTGGACTCTGCGTGGGGCAAGTGGAGTGAACGGGTGTTCTCCCGCACCGCTTGGCCAGAGATGCTGGAAAAGAGAGTCCCTGGGGTTATCTCGGATGAATCTTGGCCGGTGGTTGACGTCTGGACTTCTTAGCGGCTCCGTAGTAGCTAGTGAACTCATTCAGAAGCGCGCCATTGGTCGAAATGGAAGCCTGGGGGTCGGTTCACCAAATTCCGTCAGCCTTCCCCAACGGCAGCCCAATTGCATTCAGAGGTCTATTTGAGGACGAAGTGCTAGTTGAAACAACGAAGCGTCTTGCGCTGCTGGATCGGTATGGCCGAGTCTTTGCTCGCACATTCGGGCTGGCGATTATCTAGGCGTGTTGTGCGACTATTGACGTAACCCAGCGGAGTTGGCTGCGCCCAAGATTTCGTAAAGGCGTCGAAAGAGAAATATCCAGGCTGGGGTGCGCGGAGTTAATTGCGTCAACTAGATCATCCGGGCTGGGTATCTTGATCTGATCACTCCGAGCACTGAGGGCCGCTTCTTCGAAAGTGACGTCATTGAGAAACTCGGATACGATCGACGGGTTGGTAGTGGGCCGGCCTTCGACAATCGTGACTCCCGGAGCTGGCTGGTTTCTCAATGTCTTTAGCACCCACTTGTAGAAGTAGTCACCTTGGAGCGCACGCTGTCCTACCTCTGAGGCTACATCTGGGTGCGAACTCCGGACAACTGCGTAGACGTAGCTGTCGGTGCGGTGGTGTAGTAGTGTGCTGAATAGGGCGGAGTCTGGTTGGCGCCTGAGGTCTATCACTGGTCCTCTGACACCCCCCGCTCTGGTTGCGATGTGCCTGGCTATTGATTCGAGTGGCGAGGCCTCAGACTCTTGTGAGGCATGCCCTCGCGTGTAGATCGCCGTCGAAGTGACGCGTTCACGTGCCTTCTTACTTCGTGAAGTCGGTTGGAGAACGTAGAGATCGCTTCGCGATCCAATCGCCTGAGCTCCATGATAGGCATTAAACTTAGGCAGCAATTCCGTGACCGTGAAACCAAGACGAAGAACTTCCCGCTGCACCTTGTGGCCGAGAAGTGGCATGTGCTGCGCGTATCCATAGACCATGATTCCTCTTCCCGTGACGAGCGATTGCAGTGACTGCAAGCCGCGCGCCAGAAAGAGGGCGACCCCTTCGGGGCTGTACGGGGGATCCGTGACGAAGACATCGTACCTCTGACTAAACTCGGCAGGGAGCTCTGAGCGTAAATCAGAGAATCGCAGAGTGGTAGGATTGGTGCCACGGAGGTTCAGTTCGGCAAGATGCTGGAGAAGCGATTCATCAACGTCAACCACACCGATTTCAGTTCGTGGTGATATCATCGAAACGGCGACGCTCGTGAGATCGTGATCTCCGATGAATACAACCTTGATGCGTTCAAGGTCGTAGGCCGACTGGAGATATAGGGCGCGGCGCGCGGCAGTCAGGGGAGTCGCTTGAACGTGGTCAAGAGATCTGTTCGGGGCAGGACCACTCTCGATGACCTGAGTCATCTGCTCCGCTAGTTCGTGGGCCCGTGCTTCCCAGGCATGTTTGATGCGCAAGCCATTTGGCGCAGTCGCATTGTCGCGGAGAATGCCGGCGAGTTGCTGGTCAACGAGGTAGCATCCGTTGTGATTAGCTTGAATGTGGAGTTCCCTGAGAACTTTCTCTACGGTTCGTCGCGGTGTGCCGGTGTGCTCGACGATTCCTGGAACACTGGTTGTCCCGTTGACTAGACACCAGAAGATCTCCCTGACGGGCCTTGACGAAGGCTTCATCGATAGGAGTTGCGCTATTGTTTCCACACTGCTTGTTCCTATCTCGGCTCGAGCGTCAGCGTTGATTGGGGCATAGCCGGGTTGGTCTGAGCTATCTTATGGAGATTGCTGGGGTGATCAGAGAAATAGAGCATCAGTATCGTGTGTACCTCTCTGGGGGGACCTGGATGAACGCGGTTTTGACCCTACCGCGAGCGTGTGGCGCTTCTGTCTGCGGGGCGTGCGTATCCCGGTTTTGGCGTTCAAGGAGGTGTCTCACCCAAAGGTTGACAAGCAGGGCCCGGCCCCGGCTCATCGGAAGGAGCTTCGGAGCTGTTGTGCGGCGGCCAGGTCGAGAGGCGTGGTATCGACGACTTCGGTCATGTGCTGGTAGTCACAGCCCGCCGCGCGGCCACGGCTCCGCGGTGGGCGAGGACGCATCGGTTTCGGGTGGGCCAGCGCAACGGGTGTCGATCGCTCGGGTGTTGCTGGCCGACCCGCCGACCCTGATCCTCAACACGGCCACCGTGCTTGCTGGCCCGGAGCCAACAGATCCGGCGATTTGCTTCAACGCGGTTCCGTCTCAACAAAGCTCCCACCAGTGCGTGGTCCAGGTGGCCCGCCGCCTTAGTTTCGGTAGTGTAGTGCCGAAAGTATGATGGCGTGATCAGGGGATCGGCGCTGGGCCGGTATCGAAGGAGGTCTTGATGACGAAGGAGCCGCAGGATCGGGACTGGCAACTCGCCCTGGGTGATCACCAGGCACCCTCACCCGAGGAGCCGACCGCGATCGAGCAGGCGACACCGCAAGTGCCGCTCTTGCTCGCGACCGTCTTCCTCGCTTACCTCGGGCTGATGACCCTGAACCCGATCATCGCGCCACTGGCTCGTGAGGTCGGGCTTGCCGAATGGCAGATCGGAGTGACGATCAGCACTGCAGCGTTGATGGTGGTGCTGAGCAGTCCGGTCTGGGGTCGCGGCTCGCAATCCTGGGGTCGCAAGCCGGTCCTGGTTGCGGCGCTCGGGATTGCCGTCATAGTGATGGTCGGTTTCACGATCGTCTCCGCGCTCGGAATGCAGGGCTTGCTCCCGGCCGGGGTGTTGTTCGTCCTGTTCGTGTTGCTGCGCGGTGTCGGCATGGGTGCCGCGATCGCCGCGGTCCTGCCGACTGCACAGGCATACATCGCCGACGTCACCCCCGACGAGGCGACCCGCACGAAGGGCATGGCCGGCATGGGCGCAGTCCAAGGACTGTCGATGATCGGTGGTGCCTTGGTCGGCGGGGCGCTCGCCGGGGTCGGTCTGATCTGGCCCATCGCTGCCGTGCCCGTGCTCCTGGCCGTCGCCCTAGTCGTTGTCGCGACATGCTTGCGTCGTGAACCCCGACACGAGCTCATACCCCAACCAGCGAACGTCAGCCCGACCGACCCCCGGGTGTGGCCGTTCCTCGTTACGGGCTTCGGGATGTTCACCGCGCTCGGGTTCATGCAGGTCCTTATCGGCTTCGTCATTCAGGACCGCTTCGTGCTCAGCTCGGAGTTCACGGGGGTCGTGACCGGCGGCTCGTTACTCGCGGCGGGAATCGGCATGGTCGTCGCCCAAGGAGTCATCGTCCCCGCCAGCGGGTGGCCACCCGTGACGTTGCTGCGTGTTGGTACTGTCATCGCCTTCGTCGGGTACGCGTTGCTGATCCCCAACCTCGGTATGGTTCCGCTCGTCGTGGCAGTTTTCGTCGTCGGTTTCGGACTGGGGATCGCCATGCCCGGCTATACCGCCGGCCCGACTCTGCTCGTGCGTCGCGACGAACAAGGCAGCATCGCGGGCCTCGTTGGCGCGACCAACGGGCTCACCCTCATCGTCGCCCCCACGGCCAGCACCCTGCTGTACGGCGTGTGGGCGCCACTGCCGGTCATCGTCGGCGCCAGCATCATGGCTCTTGTCGCACTGTTCGTGCTCGTGCACCCCAAGTTCGGTCGCGCGATGGCGGTAGCGGGATGACTCCGAGCCCGGGTTTGGCCGCCCGATATCACTCATGAGCCGGACGCGCAGATCGCTATTCCATGACCGGTAGACCACGTGGGCGTCGGACGAGCGGACCCGTCAAGACCTCCACCGCCCGGATGGGACGCCCCCCTGTTCTCACCCGTGAAGTGATCGCCGACGCCGTCATCGACGTCGGTTTCACCGGTCTCACCGTCGCCGCCGTTCGTGACCGACTCGGCGTCGGGCAAACCACCCTCTACCGCTACGCCGCCGACCGCGACGAACTCGTCCGTATCGGTCTCAGTCATCTCCTCGAGCACGCCGCCTGGCCTTCCCGTGACGGCACTTGGCGCCACGTGCTCAGCCAGCACGCCCTCGCCCTGTGGCACCTTTGGGAGAGTCACCCCGGCTCCGCGACCGAAGCCGCGCGCGGCATACTGCCACTGGCCTCGATGCGCCTGGTCGATGATCTGTGCGCCATCTTGCTGCGGCAAGGATTCACCCCGTCCAACGCGATCCTTGCCTGCGACATGGTCTTCGACATGGTCATCGACAACCGACGCGCCATCGAAAACTACGACTTCAATGGATCAAATGCCGGTGCCCGATGCTTCCACGACTACTACCCGAACCAGATGGGATCCGATCGTGGGTATCCAGCCACCGATGACGAGCGGCGAGCCATCCACGCCGCGATCGAGCAGGCGTTCACCGCAGAACCACTCGCCTGGTTCACGAGAAAGCTCCACGTCGCCCTCGACGGAATCGAGCACACCCTGACAAGCTGCTCGTAGGATGCCCGGGGGCGATTGCGAGGCCATGCTCGACCAGTGCGACGCCGGTCAGCTTGGGAATCAGGATCCATCTCCGTATGACGCATCGACGTGCGAGCCGCCTGATCCCTGCCTGTTCACTATCTAAGCACCTGGTACTACACTAACCTCTTGCCCAATTCTTCCACCTGTTCATGCCAGGCTTTTCGTTGAGCATCTGTCGACTTTGTTACGCCAACTAGGGTTGTGATTCTTACCGGCTTTACGCCACAAATCCCCAGAATTGATCGCTTCATGGAATTATGGCCGGGCCTTCGATGCCTTAGCGCATAGTACCAATTCGGATTGTCGCTCGTTACAATTAACCGGGCCGACCTTCCTCTCAGCAGTCTTCGAGGCAGCGGCCTGTTCGCTTGGAACTCGAATGCAAGACCCGGCAAGAATAGTCTATCAATAAACCCCTTCAGTAGTGCGGGGTAAGTTCCCCACCAATTCGGGTAAACGAAGACTAAATGATTCGCCTCTTTTATCAGCTCCCACACCTTCTTCAGGTCCGGTTCCAGCTCAGTTCGTTTCCTATACCCATGCTGCAGTATTGGCGAAAACTCTAAGTCCGCAAGATTGACGATAGTGCAATCCGGCCCAGATTGATCCGCTCCCGCCTTGTATTTTTCCGCCAAGGAATGGCAGAAGCTCTCCCTGTCGGGATGACCATTGATTACTAGAACTCTTCTCATGTTCCACTCCGGTATGTATTCCATACGGTCGCAGTTGGCGAACACATGAGCACGGGTGTGTGCCCGCATTTACACTGCGGCCCCCGCGCACCTTCGCGTGAAGGCTTCAGCCGCGTTAGTCCCACACTATTTGTTCTCGGCCTCTCAGGTAATTATATCAGGCTCTTCCCAAAGGAAAGTGTGGTGACGGGGCTCCGCTGGTTGGGTGCGTGCGCACTTAGCCGCCAACAGCGCCTTTGGGATGAACCAGTATCCACTCCTTCATGATGCATCTACGCGCGAGCCGCCTGGTCCGTGTCCATTCCAGGAACCCCGCTTCCGGGATCGTCGCCTCCTACTCCACAGGCCGGCACGGACTCGGCTCACAACTCTGCGAGTGCGGGGATCAGCTCCCGTCCCATCGTTTCCAGGGGAATGCCCGTGTAGTCGTCGTAGACGTTGAAGATAGCGTGGGAGAAACCCATAGTGGCGAGTGGTTCGAGTTGCCGGACGAACTCGCTCGTGGGTTGCCCGCTGTGAATGAAGCCCGCAACCGTCTTTTCGATCTCGTCGTAGTCGCGGCCGAGGTTCTCACAATGGCACTTGAGCACATCAAGCTTGCGGGAGAGTTCGTCAGGACCGGCGAATGCGAACAGGTTGCACGCATCGGCGTATTGGGCGACCAGGTGCAACGTCGTCTTCTCGCCGCTGCCGCCGATGAGAATGGGCGGCCGCGGGGTGCTGAGCACCTGAGGGCTGTTGATGGGCTCGGCGAGCGTGAAGTGATCGCCTCGATACGGACTGCGATTTCCCGACTACATCTACAAGATGATGTGCAGCGTCTCCTCGAGTTGCTGGAATCGTTCTTTCAGGGGCGGGAACGGAAAGCCGAGACCCGACGAATCGCGCTCGGACCAACCCGCTCCGAGACCGAGCCAGGCGCGACCTTGTCACAACACGTCCAGCGTGGTGACTGTCTTCGCCAGGAGGCCGGCGCTTCGGTAGTGGATCCCGGTGACCAAAGTGCCGAGTCGGGTCCGTTCGGTGACGGCTGCCAGATAGGCCAGCGTTGAGTACCCCTCGAGCATGGCGTTGTCGACGGGGCCGATCATCGGTTCGAGCTGGAAGAAATGGTCCACGACCCACACCGTGTCGAAGCCTGCGGCGTCCGCTGCATTCCCGATCGTGCGCAGGTGCGATGCGATGTCGCTGTCGCCGCCGGGCCAGGTGAAGTTCGCGATTTGCAGGGAAACCTCCATCACAGAACCGCCTCGGGTCGGATACGGGCAAGGTGCCGACGGACAAGCTACCCGAGTTGCTCGTCGCTGCTCACTGGATCAATAGTTGACGTCCTCGCCTTGCACGAGGTGCGCGGCATACTCACGGGTTCGGGCTTGTCGACAGCGCCCGCCGGCTCAGCCATGACGCTGCGGTGCTCGTTGATGACGCCGGTCGATGACCGGCCGCCTGGCTGGCGAGTCGGCGTCACATCCGGTCGGTCGGCTCGTAGCTCTCGGGGTGGGCGGGAGTGCGTAGCACCGGCCGGGAACGCCGCGCGTGCCAGGCCCAAGCGGCCCAGGCGGCGAGGCTGAAGCCGAGCGCTGTGACCGTGAGGCTCGGCATCCGGGCGCTGACCAGCGGTACGACGGCTCCGGCGACCACCGCGTTGAGCGAGGTGTTCGTGAAGGACTGTAGCGACGACAGAGTGCCTCGATGGCGTGGTGACAGATCGAGCAAGGCGAGGGTGACGATCGGGTAGACGAGTGCGATACCCAGGCCGGTGGTTACCGGGGCGAGAAGCAGCCACGGCAGCTGGTGCACGCCGATGGAGCTCAGCGTCAGCTGCACCACGGCGCCCGCGGCGGCGATCGCCAGACCTGCGGAAATGAAGTGGGTGGGCCGGAAACGGCCGGCCAGCCGCCCGGTCAACCAGGACCCGGTGATCATCGCCGCGACGATCGGCACGAAGAGCCACCCGAACTCCTGCTCACCAAGCCCCAGGTGCGTCAGCACGATGACCGGCGCAGCGCTGATGTAGGTAAACAACGCCGCGAAGTTCAACGACGACACCGCGAGCAGGCGGCGCACACCGGGATTGCGGACCGCAGATGTCAGGGCGCCAAGAAGAGCTCTGGGCTGCACGGGGGTGCGGTTCTCCGCGGGGTGCGTCTCGGGGAGCAGCGCCACGACAGCCGCGACCAAGACCAGGCCCATCCCGGCGAGGAACCAGAAGACCGATCGCCAACTCGACCACCCGAGAAGCCAGCCCCCGACGATTGGTGCGGCCGCGGGGGCGAGCCCGAAGATCATCGACATGTGCGCGATAGCGCGTTGGGCGGGTTCACCGGTGAAAACATCACGCACGACGGTGCGACTGACGACCATGCCGGCTCCGGCGACCAATCCCTGCAGGCCGCGAGCGACGAGCAACCATGTCATGGACGGGGCAAGGGCGCAGAATGCGGACGTGGCTGCGAACGACAGCAGTCCCCAGATCATCACCGGGCGTCGGCCGAGGGCATCCGAGAGTGGGCCGTGCAGCAGGCTCATCACGGCGAAACTCACCATGTAAATCGAGATCGTCTGCTGCACCGTGACCGGGTCGACGTCGAACTCGCGTTCGATCCCGGCGAAGCCAGGGAAGATCGTGTCGATGGTGAACGGCCCGATCATCGTCACGGCCGCGAGCAAGAAGACCAGCGAGCGCTCGGACAGCCGCCACCGCCCGGTGGTCGCGGGGGTAGTCGTCACGGATACAGGCTAGTGGCGGGTGGTGAGCCCCTCTCAGCGGGTTAGCGAGAGCGGCGCACCGAGCGAGCATCCAAAACGCGCGAAAACAGCATGGTGGCGCCGATGACTCGAATCAATTCTCTGGTTCCGCGGGAGCTCAACAACGACCAGGAGCGCAGCGCAGCCATTCTATAAATGCAGTCCGAAGGGTCAGAATATGGCGTAGGTCTTGACACGCGTACAGCTGCCGTTGTAGTCTGTTTACCTGTTCGAGCACCGCAAGTTATCATAAGTAAGGAGCCGATCATCAAGCCAACTGAAACCTCGCAATCGATGATCAAGGAAAGCGTCCTCGATGGGCTACCGGCCACGACGGACGCAACCACATCAAAAGTGGTCGTAAACAACTCCGTTCTTCGAGTCGTCTACTTCGCTTTCGGTGCTAACCAGGAGTTGACCGAGCACACCTCGCCCAGGGCCGTGGTCATGACGGTGCTCAGTGGGCAGATCGCCTTCACTGTGAGCGCTGAAGCGGCCACTCTGGATGCCGGCGACGTGATCTACTTGGCACCGAACGAGCCGCATTCGGTGAAAGCGATAACGGATTCGCACCTTCAACTGGTGATGGTCGACACCGAAGCATAGGCTCGCCAGCCGCGCTTGCCGGCAAGAGAAGGGGGGAATCAGCTCTAGTGCCACGCTGCAGGGTTTTCGTGATCAACAAGGAGTTGACGTGAAACTCTACGGGATCGGCCCGGTGTATGTTGTTGCAGTTATCGCTATGACAGTTGCGGCTTGGGTGGCAGTCAGCAGCGGTGTGATACCAGATGTCGAATTACCGATCGCGACGTTGTGGAGAGTTTTGGGCTGGGTCCTTGTGCCCGCTGGGGCGGCTCTCTGGGTATTCGCAGCCCTCAGGTCTGGATTCCACCGGTCCTTCGATGCCGGCGAACTGGCGACAAGCGGTGCTTTTGCCTGGGTTCGTAACCCGATCTATGTTTCTTTCGCGCTTGTCTGCACAGGATTGGCTGTGAGCAGTGCCAGTGCCTGGATGCTGTTGCTGCCAGTCATTTTCTGGGCGTTGTTGACCGGCTTGGTCCGCGCGACCGAAGAACGGTGGTGTCGGGCTAGATTCGGTGATGAGTACCGCGCCTACTGTGCGAGGGTGAACCGCGCTATTCCGTGGCCCCCGACTTGGCCCAAGCCCTGGTTGCGCGGATCGCCTGAACTCTAGTCGGCTCGTCAGTCTGGCCTGACTTGGGTCAGTCGTGGTCGGGCGGTCGTAGGGCTTTGACCTGCGGTGACGGGTGGGTTTGGTGTCGTGAAGACACTGAGTACTACGCTCGCACGCGCGATCTGAATTACGTTGATCATGGACAGGGTTGGCCACATGTGATTTTGATGATCTTTCAGCGTTGCGAACGACTGGCCCCTTGACTGTGCAGGACGTAGCCTCGATTCTTGTCGCTGGGCTTGACACAGCGATGAAACGCGCCGACTGTCACGGTGCCCCACTGATGTTATGCCGTTCCTGGGTTCGTGTGGTTCGGTTTCCGGAGTCATGTGGGCGAGGATTCAGCTTTCGGCAATGAACACCCAGTTGGAGGCAAGGCGGAAAATGAGAAAAGCGATTCACGGCTTTAGTCTCTTGATTGCGCTCTTGGTCGTGGTAGTGAGTGGTGTTGGTTTGTTCTGGACGGATGGCGGAGCGCCGTTCGCCGTTAAGAGCGTCTATGGAAATGAAATAGAGCTCTTTGGTAGCGGAATCTACAAGAACGACAACGTCTTTCTCGCGCCCATCTTTAGGGGCACTGATTGCGTAATGTTGTTCATCGCCGCTCCCCTGCTGCTTCTGTTCACTTATCAAGACAGGAAGCGGCACTCTCTTGGATCGCTATTGCGACTAGTATCCTTGCTTTTCGTGGTTCTCTACTACGCCGTCAACTTGGCTTTCGGTGTGGTCTTTAATGCGCTGCATTTGGCGTACACCTCGCTGCTATCCCTTAGCCTTTTTGCAATGGTCGCTGGCATCCAAGAATTGAGGAACGAGTACGAAAAGGGTTTCTCCACCAGTTTTAGAGCAACTCTAGGGCTCAAGTTATTCGTTATCGCTAGCGGAGTCATGCTTTTCGTGGCTTGGCTGCCGGACATTATTACCGCTCATGTTTCCAACAAGCCGCTGAGCTATTTAGAGAACTACACAACCTCCGTTACCTACATTGTGGACATGGGCTTCCTTTCTCCCTTGCTGTTCTTGTCCTTGTATTTATTGAAGAAAAACGCATTCTACGGCACCTGTCTGCTTTCGCCACTGTTGATCCTGTCAATGATGATTAGTGTTATTCTGCCATTCCAGACGTGGTTTCAGTTGCAAGCGGGAATTGACATTGCCCTGCCGGAGTTGCTCACCAAGGTGATCGGCTTCTTAGTGCTAGCCGTATTTGCTGCCTATTTCAATAGGAAGCTATACAAGGGCATTTCATTGAAAGGAATTTAGCGCCAGGCTATTGGCATTTTTTGCCGGATTGGATGCTATTCCGCTCCTCGGCTTGGGTGCGGGAGGTTCTGCTGGGGTTGAGCCTGCCGCTAACCGCCATAGGCACGGATGCCTGCGGCCAGCAGCACGCACCAGGGTGAGTAGGTTGCGGGCGAAGTGGACCCGGCGGCGTTGATGCGAGGCCCCGACGAAGCACCGCAATGCCATGACCAGGCCCAGCGTGCTGGTCGGAGATGACCGGCAACACCCCCGGACCGGCCGCGTTGCTTGAGGTCGGTCAGGAACTTGCGCCACAACGTCTTGTCCTCGCTGTCATCGACATTCAACCCGAGGATTCCCCTGCTTCAGGCTGCGGCGGGTTCACGGTCGGTGGGGAGGCTTCGCTGCTCGCTCAGCGTCGGTTCCAGGAGTCGGACTACCCGGCCCTGTGCTCCGGGTGCCGTTGTCGGTCCGAGCGTTGCCGGTGATGGCCGACACCGCAGACGCGATCAGCGCCAGCGACAACATGGCGGCAAACGCGTATCTGGTCCCCGCTTGGGGGGCGGCGTTGAACTGGAGAGGTATGCCGAGCAGGGCGACGCCGAGCGCGCCGCCGATGTTACGTGCGGCTTGTATCAGGCCGGCCGCCTTGGCCGCGTGGGCAGAGGTGGCGACGCGCTCAATGGCGATGAGCTGGGATGGCAGGCCGACACCGACGCCAGCTGCGGCGAGGGCGCTGCCAATGGTGGCCGCTGCGACCGAAGGTACCCAGGCGAGAAGTAAACCCGCGACCACGATCAACCATGCGGCGACCGTCGTGTCGCGCTGATCTGACATTGAGCCGCCGATCGCCGAGCCGATGGCCACGCCCAATAGGGCGGGCGTGGCGGATACGGCCGTGTGCGCCAGGTCGAGGCCGAACTGGGATTGCAGCAACAGGGGCAGATAGGTGGCGACACCGAACGCCACCACTGCCAGCAGCATCGTCTGAGCGACAGCGCGCTGGGCGGCGGGAGCCCGTAGCAGCCGAGGTGTCTTGGCTTGGGGCGGCTCGTTCGCCTTGTCGGGCAGCACGAACCAGCCGACGACCACCGGCACGGCCGCGACTATGGCGACCAGTTGCATCGAGGTTCTCCAACCAAACCAGGTGCCTAGCCAACCGCCCAGGGGCCCGCCCGCGAGGGTGGCCGTCGCCTGCACGGCGCTAACGAGCCCGATCAAGCGACCGTAGCGGCTCTGATACACCGCGGTGATCGCGGCGAAGCTCGCCGGCACGGCGGCGGCGGAGCCGATCCCCTGGACAGTTCTTGCCCCCAGCAGCCAAGCAGCTGAGTCGGCGAACGAAACCGCTAGAGCGCCGAGCGCCCACAGCGCCATGCCCGTGATGAGCACCACACGCGGGCCGACGCGATCAGACAGGATCGCCCACGGTGGGATCGCCAGTGTCGCAGCCGCGAGATAGAGGCCGTTGACCCAGCCGTACCAGGCCACAGCGTCCAACTCGGTGGTGATCGTGGGCAGACTGACCGTCAGGAACGTCTGTAGCAGACTGGACGCAACCGCGCCGAGCAACACCGTCGCGAGGCACAGCCACTTACGGGTCGTACCCCACTCAGCGACAGCGGTGTTCACCGTTACTTCTGTTCACCGATGGCTACGGTGCCGCTGCTGCCGTCCACCAGCAGGGTTGCACCGTCGGGCAAGCCGGTGGCCCCTGGGACTCCCAGCACCGCGGGGATACCGTATTCGCGGGCGACGATCGCCGCGTGCGACAGCGGGCCGCCCGTGTCTGCCACGACTGCGGTTGCCAGTGCGAACAGCGGTGTCCACGTGGGGTCCGTGTACGGGCATACCAACACTTCGCCGGCCTGTAGCCGACGGAATTCCTCGGGGGAGCGGATGACGCGGGCGGTTCCGGTGGCCAGGCCCGCACTGGCGGGCACGCCGCGCAGCGCGTCCGCGTCCGCGTCTGCCTGGCCGCGATCCCACCAGACCGCCTCCGCCATACCTCGCTTGCGACGCCGACGAGAGACGATCGGTTGCAGCGACAGTTGAGCGTCACGGCAGGCCTCTTCGACCTCCCGGAAGTAGAGGAAACGCAGATCGTCGGTTGTTTCTAGTTGGTGCCGGTCGACGAGGCGACGCGCGATTTCGTCCATGCCCTCCCGGGCGACACAGAAGAACTCCTCGGTCAGATACAGCGTGCCCTCGCGCGCAATGTGACGGGCGCGAAGCCGGTTGGCGTTGGTGCGCCATCGCCGCTGCAAGAACCGAGGCAGCTGCTGCTCGACGTCTCGTACCGGATCACGAGACTGGTCCTGTGTGAGTTGAATACCCCGCAGTGAGGCCACAAGTAAGGCATAGAGCGCCTCTGGTTCCTCGCGCCAAGAGCGATTCGAGAAGGGTAGCCACGGCTTGGGTGTTCTGGCCCCATGTTCGGCTAGGAAGACAACTACCTGGTCTAGGAACTCTGATCCCCGGTCAGACGTCGCGAGAGTCCGGCCTACCGTTCCCGGCTCCGCAGAGATGATCGTGTCGGCGATGCCGTAGTCGCGGGCTGTCGTCGCAAGGTTCGTTATTGCTGCGGTGATTTCTGCGGTCTTGTAGGGTGCGCCCGCATAGATGTCTTGGGGTTTCATTATGTGGCGCTGCCTGGCCAGCCTGATTAGTATGTAAGCGATGGCCAGGTTTGCAAGCATGGGTAACGCGTACTTTGCATAGCGCGTGTTGGATATCGACACGACTTCTGCGACTGCGTCGCGAACCAGTTGAAGCGAAGCATCGTCATCGGCTTCTGGCAACCCGTGAGCCCGTGTGGCCATCGCATTTAGTCGCCTGCGGAACGCGGCCTCGTCTTCAGGCCATTTTGATGGGTCGTAGCGCGCACCCTTAGCCATCATGCACGGCAGCCGAACCAGCATTCTTGGGCTGGTGCGGGGCTTGCTGACACTGGTGTGAATGATGCCGTCATCGTCGCCCTGGATAAGCGTTGTCTCTTCGATGGTACGTAGGCCTGCCGTGCGCATCAGGTTGCCGATTGCGTCCATGACCCGATGCGCGACATGGAGGTCGAGGGGGAAGGGCGCTGGGAAGTGCTCGATTAAGTCGCTGCGCAACTCGCGCTCAATGCCTCCACGCACGGGGGTGTGGCCCTGCAGGCGGGATCTGCTAGCTGTGATTGGTCGAGCCTGCAACAAGTACAACTTGTCTCCGACGAAGGCCCACTCTATGTCTTGCCCGGACTGATAGTGGGATTCCACCTGTTCGCCCAATGCAAGCAGTCGCATCAATTGCGTATCTGTGAGGCTTTGTCGGGCCCGGTCGCTTTCTGGGACATCGGTGGTGATCGTTCCACCGCCTGGAACCTGATCGATACGGGTCTGCTTCGAGCCGATCTCCCTGCTCGACACCGCTCGTAGGCCGCGCGACAGTGAGAACGTGTCCGGTGTTACCAGTGCGGCAACGACGGATTCACCGAGCCCGTAGGAGGAGCTAGCCAGCATCGCTGAATCGTCACCGGTGACGGGATCCCGGGTGAATAGCACCCCGGCGGTGTCGGCGGGTATCAACGTCTGCACCACGACGGCCAATGACAATCCCTCGGTGGGCACGCCCTGCTGGCGGCGATAGTCGACCGCTCGGTCGGTCCACAGCGACGCCCAGCATCGACGCACCGCATCCAGGAGTTCGTCGATGCCCAGCACGCCAAGGTAGGTGTCTTGTTGCCCGGCGAAACTTGCGTCCGCCAAGTCCTCGGCCGTTGCCGAGGAGCGGACGGCCACCATGGGCTCTCCAAGTTCGGCGTACGCCTCCCTGATGGCGGCCTCGACGGCTTCCGGTATCGACAGGGCGAGTATCCGCTGGCGCGCCGCAGCGGCGTCCCGGAGTGCGGCCTCGGCGCTGAGGGCGCCTGACAGCCCGGCGGTCGCTTGCCGATAGGCATCGGTGGTGACACAGAACCCGGGCGGTACGGGCAGGCTCGCCCGCGCGCATTCGCCAAGGTTGGCGCCCTTGCCTCCGACACGCTCCACGTCGGCGGTGGTGATGTCGTCGAACCACAGAATCATCGGTGTTCTCCACTCCTCTACGTCCATAGTGCTGGTTATGATGGTACTCTATGAACGTAGAGTAGAAAACGGCTCGAGCCTAAGGGGTGACAACGAAATGGCAGACCGTCGCACGGAGATCGCGGACGCCGGCGTCCGAATCCTTGCGACTAGCGGGGCCCGGGCGCTCACCCACCTGAACGTTGATCGCGAGCTTGGTTTGGCTGATGGTTCCACCTCGTACTATGCGCGGACGCGGCGGGATCTGATCGCCCTCATCGTCGACCGGTTGGGTACGCGGAGGATGGAGGATCTTTCAATGCTGCGAGCTGATGGCACCCCCACTGCGCGGGATGCGGCTCGCATGCTGGTCGCAGGGCTAGACGCCACGATGAAGCGTGCGGACGAACACCGTGCCCGGCTCGTGCTGCTGTTGGAGTGTCAGCACGACCCGGAGCTGAGCCACACCCTGGCCACTCGGCCACCTGTCCGGGAGTCGTTCACCCAAGCAGCCAAGGACTTGCTCCGCGCACTCGGTTCGGCCAGCCCTGAGGCACATGCCCGAGACCTCGTCGGTCTCGTTGATGCACTCGTGATGCAGCGGATCATCCGAACCGCCGTTGTCGATGAACACGCGATCATCGCCGCCTACCTCACCGGGGTGCTGAGCGCAGGCGCCGACGCGCCGGCGGTCTCATAGTCGGAAGATCGGAGGCTCGAACCCTCGTTGCCTTGTTGGTAGCCCCGGGTTGGAGTCCCGGTCACCGGGGACTCGGTACTAGCCTCGGGAACGCGTGGGCCGGACGCCAGAGCATCCACCCGGACCCGATGATCCGCCAACTCAGCGTGCACACGGACGAGTCAAGGGGAGTTCCGGTAGGTGATGCCCGGCGTTCAGACAACCCAGCCGTGGCCGACCGGCAGGCTGGTCGGGGCGTGGATGACCTTGGCCAGCTGACGGGCTTGGGCGACCATGCGGTCTGCGGAATCCCAGACTTCGGAGTCCTCCTCGACGAAACCACCGGCGAGGTTGGTGGACGTGATCTCGACCCGCAACCAGCCGGGTGCTGGCCGGGCGCGCACGTGGACCGTGAGCTCGAGTGTCGGCACCCAGCCGGAGACTCCGAGGTCCCAGGCGATCGGCGGGAAGGCATCGACGACCAAGGGCAACAGCAGAGTGTCCGGGTCACGGCCGTCGCGCATCCGGAACCAGGCGCGCAGCTGTCCGAGCCCGGACGGGCGCCCGTCCGGGCCGCCGGTGGTGTCGGGGTCGATGAGCATGTCGTAGTGCTGCATGACCTCGACCTCGTCACGCGGGTAGCCGGGCAGGTCGTCGATGTGGATGCACTCGTCCTGTGGAGGCAGATAGGGGGGACGGGCGATCCCGACTGCTTCGGGCGCGGACGTGCCCAGGTCGGCAAAGGTGGCGAGCGCTCGCAGCCGCTCCTTGGGCTCACCATCGGCCCCGGCCTGCACGACGTTCGCCTGGCCGGTCGACATCGAACGACCCGACCGAATGATCTCGGTATGAATCTCCGCCGGGCCTGGATCGGCGGCTGCGAGATAGAAGGCGCTGACGCAGATCGGGTCGGGGTGGCCCAACTCGGTCTCCACCCGCTCCAGCAGGCCTTTGACCGCAGCTGAGACGGTCAACCCACCGTTGATCGGGCCCCGGTGCACCCGCCACGAGGGCGGCAGATCGGCGATGAACAGCTCCGGGGTCAGAGTCGGCGTCATGGCCACTGCATCGTCGAAGTCGCTCATCGAGCCTCACCTCCCGGGTAGCCCTGCTCGGTCGCGGCATGCACACTGTCCAGCCGGTCGTCCTTACCGAGCTCGACGGCGCTGCCGAGCGCAGATGCGAAGCGGTTGACCGGCACCAGGCTGCCGAGCAGGAACGCCAGCCTGGTGAGCATTCCCTCACGATCCTGTTGGTCCACCCGGTCGATGGCGTCGGACAAGCTCAGCCATAGATGCTCCAGATGCCGGTCGGCCGGTGGGGTCGTGTCCGGCCACTCCGGGGCCATCCGTCCGCCTTCGGGAGCCTGGCCGGACCGGATCGAGTCGGACACCTGGTCGAGATCGGTCGGGTCGACCAGTCGGGCCAGCAACAGCCCGTCCGGGCGCACGACGAAGACTTCGCCGTCGCGGGCACCGAGGGCCCACTGCAGCTGCTCGTCGACGATCATCGGATGGCCGATCGGCGTGGCGGTGCCGTTGACCAGCACGAGCTGAGTCGGCTCCGGGGCCAACTCCTTGGCCAGGCGCTCCGCACCGGCGGTGACTGCGGCATACATGCTGTCGTCGAAACCGAAAGCCAGCAGGCCGAAACCGTTGCCGCGCAGGACGTTCAGGGTAGTCGCGGACCCGTCCTCGCCGACCACCCGCCAGTCGGGAACCGGGTCTCCCGGAAGCGTGCCCCGGGCCTGGGTATCGGCATGCCAGGTCAGCATGGACGTGTGTGCGTGGGTCGCGCTGGACTGGCGCGGGTTGATGAGGAAGCCGAACGCCGGGTATGCCGCGGACAAGCGCAGGATGGCCTCACGGGTGTCGACGTAGCCCTGGGTGCCGGGGGTCATGATCCGGGTCGACTTGGCGGCGTTGCTGACGTTCTGCTCCCACGCCGAGCGACGCTCCACGGCATACGCCTGCAACAGGGCGGGTTCGGCGCGGTCGTCGATGACCGCAGCCAGCATCCACGCCAGGGTCTCGGCGTCCTCCAACCCCGAGTTCAGTCCCCGCACCCCGAAAATAGGCACCAGGTGCGCTGCGTCTCCGGCGAAGATGACCCGGCCGTGCACGAAGTCATCGAGCGCCCGGGCGTGCGCCATATAGAGGCCATGCCACTCCAGGGTCCACGGCACGTCGTTGCCCAGCCAGTCGAGATGCTGGGCGATCTGCTCACGGATCCGGTCCTCTTGCAGCTCCGCGTCGACATCGGCTCGTGGGTCGATCTGGTAGTCGACCCGCCAGATGTCATGGGGTTGACGGTGCATGAGCACCGTCGAGCCGGGGTTGGTCGGCGGGTCGAACCACACTCGCCGCTCGACCGGCAGGTCCGAAGGCCAATGAATGTCGGCGATGACGTAGCGACCCTCGTAGCTGGTTCCCTCCAAGCTCAGCCCGGCCAGCTCACGCATCCTGCTGCGACCACCATCGGTGGCGACCAGCCACCTGGCCCGCAGCGTCCGCAGGCCCTCGACCGTCGACACACCGACTTCGACGACTGATCCGTCATCGTGGAACCCGACCACCTCGGCCCGCCAGGCCAGGGTCACCAACGGGTCGGCCAGGATCCGGTCGACCATGATCTGCTCAAGCTCCGACTGGCCGATGTTGACCATCGGAGCCCGCACGTCATGCTCGGCCATCGGCATCCGGAAGGAGATGACTTCGGCTTCGCGGAAGTAGCTGCGCCCACCGAGCCACGGGAGGGCGGTCTCCTCGACGGCTTCGCCGAACCCGAGCCGGTGCGCAACTTCGAGGCTGTGGCGAGAGATGCAGATGGCCCGGCTGCCGAACGACACCGTGTCGGCGGCTTCGAGCACCGTGACTCGAATGCCACGCTGCGCCAAGCCCAGTGCCACCGCCATTCCGACGGGGCCGGCGCCGACGACGACGACCGGCAAAGGGTCGGTATCGGGCCCCATCGAGGTCAAGGAGGAAGCCGGATAGCTCTTCGGGCGGTGATACGGCGAGCTGTCCATCGGGGCTCCTGGATGCTCGATCTGGTGATGTCGGGGTATCCCAGGTGTATCACCCGGTGGCCTCGGCGGCTGGCGTGCTGTGGTGCGGAGCTTTAGCGGATATTGCGCGGCAGCCGGGGTGACGTGGGCCACGGGCTGCCGTTCGGCAGGCAGCCGAAACGTCCGCCCGTCGGAGCGGGTCACCTCGAACGCCCTGGCGGTCAGCCGCCTTGCGGGCCGGCGAAGAGGCGCGAGGTGTTGATGCTCGGCGCGTGGTGGTGGCTGGCCAACTCGACGTAGGTGCGCCCGAGCTGGTCCTTGATCGCGCCGATCAGGTGCGCCACCATGACCAGGCCCTCGGCGAGATGGTCAGAATCCACTTCGTCGACGAGGAACTGCCAGATCGTCTCTTCCAACGCGTTGAAGGCGGTCTGGATCTCCTCCAACTGGTATCCGGCGTTGAAGCGTGCGTGTGCGACCCGTTTGCCGTGCTCGATGACCGGCAGTGGGTTGCGCTTTTTCAAGGCCGTGATGAGCGTGGTCATCGACTTGCCGAGCCGCTGCTGCAGCACTTCTGGCTCGACGTGTTTGTAGGGCGGCACCAACCGGTGTTCCAGCAGTTCCACTGCTTCGTCGACAAGGGAGTCCGCGCGACTCTCCAGAGCCTCGATGAGCTCCATGGGATGCCTTCCTCGTGGGTACCGGCGCGTGCCCACACAGATCAGGGCCCGATGCCGGGGGATATCCGTCTATCACATCGTAGACGGCGCCGGGGAACTGGCGGCGACCGGGCAGCATTCCGATGGCGACGGGGCCCTCGGTTCGGCGCTGGTGCGCTCGATCTCACATGCCGAGCGCCCGGTAGCGGGCTAGCCGGGCCTCGAGACGCTCATGCGGGCCGGCGCGCCAGAGCTCGTCGAGTTCGGTGTGGATCGCCTCGGCCATCCGCTGGCAGAAGGCCTCGGGCTCCTCGGCGGCGTCCGGGTGCTCCGGGACGATCCGGTCGACGATGCCGTCGGCTTTCAGGTCGGTGGAGCGCACCCGCTGCGATTCGGCCAGCTCGTGGGCTCGGTCGATGGTGCGGTGCACGATCGCCGACGCACCCTCGGGCGGCAGCGGTGAGAGCCAGGCGTGCTGGGCACAGATGACCCGGTCGGCCGGCAGGATCGCCAACGCTCCACCACCGGTGCCCTGCCCGAGCAACACACACAGGGTGGGCGCCGGGAGCATGACCAGGTCGGCGATCGACCGGGCGATCTCGCCGGCCAGCCCGCCCTCTTCGGCCTCCTTGGACAGGGCCGCGCCCTCGGTGTCAATGATCGACACGAGTGGCAGGTCCAGGTCGGCGGCAAGCCGGATGCCGCGCCGGGCAACCCGCAGCCCACCCGGTCCGAGCGGTTCTTCGAGGGTTTGGGCGTGCCGGTCCTGGCCGAGCACGAGCGCCGGGGTGCCGCCGAACCGGGCCAACGCCAGCAGCATCCCCGGGTCGTGCTCTCCTTGACCGGTGCCGCGCAGCAACAGCACGTCCGAGGCACCGAGTTTGAGCAGTGTCTTGACCCCGGGCCGATCCAATCGGCGGGACAACACGATCGAGTCCCACGCGCTCTCGGGGGGCTCCAGCCCGGCATACGGGTCTTCGTGCGGCTCGTCGGGCCGGCCGATCGGCTCGTGATCGGTATGCCGGGCATCGAGCACGTTGAGGGTGCGGTCGGCCAGCTCGGCCAGTCGCTCCACCGGCACGATGGCGTCGACGAGCCCGCAAGCGTGCAGGTTCTCGGCGGTCTGCACCCCATCGGGGAAGGGTCTCCCGTAGAGCGCCGAGTAGACCCGGGTGCCGAGGAAGCCGATCATCGCACCCGGCTCGGCGGCTGTGACGTGCCCGAGTGAACCCCAGGAGGCGAACACCCCGCCGGTGGTCGGGTGGCGTAGGTAGACGATGTAGGGGATCCCGGCCGATTTCAGCTGGGCGACGGCGGCCGAGATCTTCACCATTCCGAGGAAGGCCGGGGTGCCCTCCTGCATCCGGGTGCCACCCGACGAAGGAGCTGCGAAGAGCGGGAGTTCTTCACGCCGGGCTCTCTCGAAAGCCAGCACGATCCGCTCGGCCGCCGCTCGGCCGATCGATCCGGCGAGGAACCGGAACTCCCCGGCGACCAGGGCCACCCGGCGGCCCTTGATCCGCCCTTCGCCGGTGATCACCGACTCGTCCGTGCCGGCCTGCTCGGCCGCTTCGGCGAGCTCCGCGGCATACGTCGAGCCGGGCTCGGCGACCGGCAGAGCCGGGGCATCCCAACTGGCCCAACTGCCCGGGTCGACGACCGCTTCGATGAGCTCTCGCGCGCCGAGACGTTTCGATCCGGCCATCAGCCCAGCCTTTCCAGGAATCGGGTGGTGTCGACGATGTGGCGGTGGATCTCGCCAGTGGCAACTACGACGCCGCTGTCGTCGAGGGCTCGGACCGGGTAGACCAGCCGCCGACCATCGACCATCGGCTCGTCGCACTCGCACGTCACGATCGCGCCGACCAGCGTTGCCTTGAGGTGTTCGACGCGCACGTGTGTGCCCACACTCGTGGCACCTGGTTCGGTGATCTGCCGGGCTGCGTGGAAGGTCGTCTGCTCCAGCCACTGGACGAGCCTGGGTGTGGCCAGCACAGCTAGCTCGCCGCTGCCCACCTGCTGTGCGGTATCGGCCTGGGTGACCGTGTGCTCACGAGACACACGGGGTCCGGCGCCGGCCATGGCCGCGAGTCTAGTGATCGGGCCCCGGCGACGTGCGGCATACGGGTTTTCGCTCGACCCGATAAATTTGTCGCGTCCCCGGCGACTGAGCGCCGAGACTGAGCGCCGAGACTGAGCCACGAGACTAAGCCCCGAGACTAAGCACGGAGAACCACTCGACATGAGCGACGAGACCCCCTATCGCTACACCGCCGAGCTAGCGGCCCGGATCGAGCAATCCTGGCAGGACCGCTGGCAGGATGCCGGTGTCTTCCGAGCCGACAACCCGGCCGGTCCGTGGGCCGCCCCGGACGTGGTCGCCGAGTTGGGTGAGAAGCTGCTCGTGCTCGATATGTTCCCCTACCCGTCGGGCGCTGGACTGCATATCGGCCACCCGCTCGGCTATATCGCCACCGATGTCTTCTCCCGCTATCACCGGATGCACGGTCGCAACGTCTTGCACGCGTTGGGTTATGACGCCTTTGGGCTGCCGGCCGAGCAGTATGCCGTGCAAACCGGTCAGCATCCCCGCAAGACGACCGAGGACAACATCGTCATCATGCGCCGGCAACTGCGCCGGCTCGGGCTGGGGTTCGACGATCGCCGCGAATTCGCCACCATCGACGAGGACTACTACCGCTGGACCCAGTGGATCTTCACCCGGATCCGGGAGTCCTGGTACGACCCGGACGCCGAGCGCGCCGACGGAGGGCGTGGTGCCGCCCGCCCGATCAGCGAGCTGATCGCGAAGCTCGAGTCCGGCGCAGTGGAGCATCAACTGCTCGCGGGACGCGCCTGGGCCGAGCTCACGCCGGCCGAGCAGGCCAGGGTCCTCGAGGACTACCGACTGGCCTACCCGTCGGAGGCACCGGTCAACTGGTGCCCCGGTCTGGGCACGGTGCTGTCCAACGAAGAGGTCACCAACGAGGGCCGTTCGGAGCGGGGCAACTTCCCGGTGTTCCGGCGCAATCTGCGCCAATGGATGATGCGGATCACCGCGTATGCCGACCGGCTCGCCGACGACCTCGACCGGGTCGACTGGCCCGAGAAGGTCAAAATCATGCAGCGCAACTGGATCGGGCGCTCCGCCGGTGCGCTCGTGCGCTTCCCGGTGCTCACCGGTGGGGGCGACCAGGCCGATATCCCGGTCTTCACGACTCGTCCGGACACCCTTTTCGGCGCCACCTTCATGGTGCTCGCACCCGAGCACGAACTCGTCGATCAGCTGGTGCCACAAGGAGATTGGCCGGACGGCACCGACGACCTCTGGAAAGGCCCCGCGGAGTCGGCGACGACCCCGGCGACAGCGGTCGCGGCATACCGGCGGGCCGCTTCCCGCAAGAGTGACATCGAGCGGCAGATAGAGGACCGTGAGAAGACCGGCGTCTTCACCGGAGCCTTCGCGACGAACCCGTTGAACGGCAACCGGATCCCGGTCTTCATCGCCGACTACGTGCTGATGGGCTACGGCACCGGGGCGATCATGGCCGTGCCGGCCCACGACGAGCGGGACTACGCCTACGCCATGAGGTTTGCGCTGCCGATCATCGACGTCGTCCGGCCGCTGAACCGACCGGAGTGGCCCGGGTCGGTCGCCGACGGCCAGGCCTTCGTCGGCGACGGCGAAGGCTGCAACTCGGCCAATGACGAGGTCTCGTTGAACGGACTGGCCGTGACCGAAGCCAAGGAACGGATCACGGCATACCTGAAGGAGAAGGGGATCGGCTCGGGCACGATCAACTACCGGCTGCGTGACTGGCTCTTCAGCCGGCAACGCTATTGGGGCGAACCGTTCCCGGTCGTGTGGGACGACGACGGGATCGCACACTCGTTGCCCGATTCGATGCTGCCGTTGACGCTGCCCGACGTGCCCGACTACGCGCCGAGAACCTACGATCCCGATGACGCCGCGAGCGAGCCGGAAACCCCACTGTCGCGGGTCACCGAGTGGGTGGAGGTCGAGCTCGACCTCGGCGACGGGCGTGGGGTGCAGCCCTACCGGCGCGAGACCAACACGATGCCCAACTGGGCCGGGTCCTGCTGGTACTACCTGCGCTACTGCGATCCGGCCAACGACACCGCCCTCGTCGACGCGGAGAACGAGCGCTACTGGCTCGGCCGGCAGGCCAATCCGGTGGCCGGGGCCCCGGAAGGGACTCGTGACCCGGGCGGTGTCGACCTATACGTCGGTGGCGTCGAGCACGCCGTCCTGCACCTGCTCTACGCCCGCTTCTGGCACAAGGTGCTGCACGATCTGGGGTACCTGTCCAGTGAGGAGCCGTTCCGCACCTACTTCTCGCAGGGCTACATCCAGGCTCCGGCCTACACCGACGTGCGCGGGCAATACGTCGAGGCTTCCGAGGTGGTGGAGTCGGTCGACGCCGACGGCAACGCGGCATTCACCTGGCAGGGAGAGCCGGTTCGGCGCGAGTTTGGCAAGATCGGCAAGTCGCTCAAGAACATGATCAGCCCCGATGACATGTACGACGCCTACGGAGCCGACACGCTGCGGGTCTACGAGATGTCGATGGGGCCGTTGGAGCTGTCCAAGCCGTGGGAGACCAGGGCAGTCGTCGGCTCGGTGCGTTTCCTGCAACGCTTGTGGCGCAACGTCATCGATGAACAGAGCGGCGCCGTCCGCGTCGTGGATGACGAGCCCGGTCAAGAGTTGACGACGCTGCTGCATCGGACTATCGCCGGGGTCAGCGCGGACTATGAAGGACTGCGTTTCAATACCGCGATCGCCAAGCTCACCGAGCTGAACAACGCCTTGACCAAGCTCGATGCGCCACCACGATCAGTCGTCGAAGCACTCGTCCAAATGACCGCCCCGGTGGCTCCACACATCGCCGATGAGCTTTGGGAGCTATTGGGGCACAACGGAAGCCTGGCCCGCGGGCCGTTCCCGGTGGCCGACCCGGAGCTCATTGTCGACGAGACCGTGACCTGCGTCGTGCAGATCAGGGGCAAGGTGCGCGACCGTCTCGACGTGCCGGCCGACATCGACGAGGACAGCTTGCGTGACCTCGTCCTAGCCCGCGACAAGGTGCAGGCCGCGACTGTCGAAGGGATCCGCAAGGTCATCGTCCGCCCGCCCAGCCTGGTCAACGTCGTCCCCGTCTAGCCGGGTTCACGGGCAGCGGGACACTACGCCGGTAAGGAGTTTCGTCGATGAAGGTCGCCATTGTCACCGACTCCACGGCATACCTCAGCGCCGACCAGCTGGCTGCGGCCGCGGTCCCGATCCGGGTCATTCCGCTGCATGTCGTGATCGGCGGGCGTGAGCACCGCGAAGGGGTCGATATCAGTGCCCCCGAGATCGCCGAAGCACTGCGCCGTTTCGTGCCGGTGACGACCTCGCGCCCGGCACCCTTGGAGTTCCTCGAGGCCTATCAACGAGCCGCTGAACTGGGTGCTGATTCGGTTGTGTCCGTGCATATTTCAGCGGAGATGTCGGCGACCGTGCAAGGGGCTCAGCTCGCTGCGTCGCAGTCACCGGTGCCGGTTCATGTCGTGGATTCCCGAGTGCTCGGCGGTGCGATGGGGTATGCCGTCTTGTCCGGGGCTCAGGCCGCGGCGCGTGGTGCCGGGCCCGAGGAGGTCGCGACCTTCGTGCGGGAACGGGCAGCTGCTGCCCGAGTGGTCTTCTACGTGCACACCCTCGAACACCTAAGGCGCGGTGGGCGGATCGGCTCGGCGTCCGCACTGCTCGGCTCCGCATTGTCGATCAAGCCGATCCTGGCGCTCGAAAAGGGGCACATCGAACCGATCGCCAAGGTGCGCACGACCGGGAAGGCCCTTTCCCGGTTGGTCGAGCTGGCTGCCGAGGCCGCAGACGAGGCGCGAGACGGGGGCCGAGGCGTCGACGTGATCGTTCAGCACCTGGCCATGCAAGAGCGCGCCGACGAGCTGGCCCAGACTCTGACAGAACGGATCCCGGACGCCCGGGAGGTCCGGGTCGGGGAGCTCGGTGCCGTCATCGGGGCTCATGTCGGCCCCGGTGCTGTCGCGGTGATCGTGGCGCCGGGGGTCGAGCCGAGCAGGTCTGCGTGAACGGGTCGCTGGTGCTCTCCTCGGAGGTGTTCCAGCTTTCGGGCGTGGTTGGTGTGCTCGTGGTGGTTCTCGTCGTCTGCGCTGCCTTCCTCGTCGGCGCGATCAACCCGGCTTCGATCTTCGCCCGGGTCTTGGGCAAGGACATCTCGACCGGCTCGGGCAACCCTGGGGCCACCAATGCGGGCCGGGTGCTGGGGCGCTGGTGGGGTGTGCTCGTCGGCATCCTCGATGTGATCAAGGGGGCGGCGCCGGCGTTGGCCACGCTGCTGCTGCTCGGGCGTTCGCCCGCATACCTCGTGAGTGTCGCGGTCGTGCTCGGACACGTCTATTCACCGTTTCTCAAAGGCCGGGGCGGCAAAGGTGTGGCAGCCACTCTGGGTGCCATGCTTGCCGTGCATCCCTGGTATGCCGTGGCGCTGGCCGCGGTCTTCGCTCTCGTGTTCGTCGTGAGCCGTTGGGTCGCGTTGGGCTCACTCGTGGCCGCTGGGCTGACCATCGTCGGTGGGGTGCTGGCGATGCTGGATCTGCTGCCCGGGGGGTTCGGGGCAGCGACTGCCCTGTGGGCGTGGGCTCTCGGGGTGATCGTCATCGTGCGGCACTTCGGCAACATCGCCGGGAAGTGGCGTGAGCTGAGGGCCTCCGGCGATGGGTCGACCTAGCCGGCGCTCACGGCCCTCGTTGTCCTGGGACTGCATTCCAGGACCGATCACCTCGCTGCTGTGTCTAGGGTGAAACCGGGTGGGATGGCGCGCATGATGACGCACTCTGACCATGATTCATGGTCCTGGTGCGCCATCATGCGCGCCACCACACCCGCCTACCTGAAAGACACCGGCGAAACCCACCGAACCAGTGGATCGCTACCGAGCGCCTTGAGTTACCCCAGCACCTTGAGTCATCGAGCAGCTTGAGTCACCGAACCGTGGCTGACTCATCGTTCGGGCTGTCCACAACCTGGCCGGCCACTTCCGGGTTGTCCACAGAGAACCGGTGAGACCAGGCGTGTAGGCGTGCTCCCTCTTAGCGTCGACAGCATGGGCAGAGCCGCGCAGATAGCAGGAGCTGACCGGGCACTGCATGTCCTTCGGCCACGAAACGTGGCCGAGCCGGGTTGGGTCCCGGATTCGCCTGGTGGAAAGCGGCCAGCCACGGCGGTTGTCGCGGCGGTCGGTGATTCGAGCGCCGGGGCGGGAAGCGCCGGCGGCTCGTCAGGTCGCGACCGTGCACGTGGGTTTCCCGATCGGCGTCGGGTAGGTCGGCATCGGGCGATAGGTACGGCAACGCTGGCGATACCGGCGGGGTTGCGGAGCAGTCGAGTCCGGCCCGGTTCGACCGCTGTCCTCGGACTGCTTCTCGTGACCGTACTGGCGGCTGCTTGGTTTTCCGTGCGCGTGGCCACTGCGGCCAGCGCAGCTCGTCCCGTGACCGTCGGTGCTGCTGCGACCACGTCGACATCTGCGGCTGCAGTCGCACCGGGTCTGCTGCCGGGCACCCCGACTGCGGGCGTGGCAACCACAGACGGAGCAGATGGCCCGGCCCGGATCACGGTCCACGTTGTCGGTGAAGTGGCCGGCCCCGGTGTCGTGCACCTGCCGGAAGGATCCCGGGTGACCGATGCCATCGACGCCGCCGGAGGCGCGCTCACCACCGCCGACCTCAAGCGGATCAACCTGGCCCGCGCACTCGGCGACGGTGAGCAGGTGCATGTGCCGGCTCCGGGGGAGTCGATCCTTCCAGGTGCCTTTAGGCCGGCCGTCACTGCGACCAGTCGTGCCGGATCCGGCGCCCCGGTCCATCTCAACAATGCCTCCGCACGGGAGCTCGAATCGCTACCGGGAGTGGGTCCTGTGCTCGCACAACGCATCATCGACTGGCGGGATGCGCATGGCCGATTCTCCAGCGTCGACGAGCTTGGAGAAGTCAGCGGCATCGGGGAGAAGCTGCTCGTCCAGCTCACCCCGAAGGTCACCGTGTGACCCGAACGCCGGTGGCAGCCGGTCCCGGGTCCCGGGTCGGCCTGGATGTCCGGCTACTCGTGCCGGCCCTCGCGTCGTGGGCCACTCTGGTCGGCTTGCAGTGGGCCGGAGCCTCGGTCGTCGCCATCGGATCGGTGGCCTTCGCGGCTACCTCGGTCGGCCTCGGCTGTCTCGTCGCCGCGACGGCGAGGAACGGCAGACGCACTTGGATAGCATCGCTCGGGTTGACGGCCGTGGCCATCGCCTTGGTCACCACGTGTTGTGCCGGCCATGAGGCATGGCGTTCGGTGGGAGCCGTCCGCGACCTGGCCGCGAGTCGAGCCACTGTAGAAGTCGTGGCGACTGTCGCGAGCGAACCACGTCCGGTCCGTTCCCGACCGATCCGTCAGCACGCGCGTGGTCAGCAGGTCGTCGTCCGCCTGGATGTCCACGAGCTCACCAGCCGCGGCGAGCACCGATCCGTCAACTCACCCGTGCTCGCTGTCGCTGATGCCCAATGGCTCCAGCTGAACTGGCGGGAACGGATCCGGGCGACCGGTCGGCTGTCGCCGGCGCAGGCGGGCGACGAGGTCATCGCCGTATTGCGCCCGCGCGGGACACCGATCGTCGTGGCCGAGCCGCCCAGCGTTGTCCGCGCGGCCGACACCATCAGGGACAGGTTCCGGGCCGCCACGGCCGGTCTGCCGAGTGACCCCGCAGGTCTCGTGCCGGCATTGGTCATCGGCGATACCACCACGGCGTCTCCCGACCTGACCGATGCCATGCTGCAATCGGGGCTCTCCCATCTCAGCGCGGTCAGCGGATCGAACGTGGCCATCGTGCTCGGTGCGGTCCTCGGAATCGCTCGGGTCCTCGGGTTGCCGCGCCGAACTCGTCCGTGGGTGGCCTTCTGTGCGCTCGTCGGGTTCGTCGTCGTCGTGCATCCCGAGCCGAGCGTGCTCCGTGCAGCCGTCATGGGCGCAGTCGGCCTCGTGGGCCTCGGGACGGCCCGCAACGCTGCCGCCGCCCCCGGACTGGCTGCTGCGATTATCGGCCTGTTGTGCTGGGATCCCTGGTTAGCACGGTCCTACGGATTCGCGCTTTCCGTACTCGCGACTCTCGGGCTCATCGTCTTCGCCCGCCCGTGGGGCGAGCGCCTCGGTCGTCGCCTGCCGGCCCGGATCTCGGCGTGGGGTCCGGCGTTGATGGTGCCGGTTGCCGCCCAGCTGGCGTGCGCGCCGGTGCTCGTCCTGCTGCAGGGATCGGTGTCGCTCGTCGCCGTCCCAGCCAACCTGCTGGCTGGGCCGCTCGTGGCCCCAGCCACGATCGCGGGGGTCGTCGTCGCGGTTCTCGCCCTGATCTGGCTGCCCGGAGCCGCCGTACTGGCCTGGACAGCCGGGCTCCCCGCCTGGGGGATCGCGTGGATCGCGCGTCTCGGAGCCGACCAAGGCTGGGGGAGTGTGCCGTGGCCCAGCGGCCCTACAGGCGCGGTCCTGCTGGCGGTGTTGACCGGCATCCTGCTCTTCGCGGGCCCGGTTGTGGCACAGCATGTCCGGACCCACCCCACGGTGGCGGGCGCTGTTCTCTTCCTGGTGCTCGGCGGTGTCACCCCGGTGCCAGACCTCGCGTGGCCACCGTCCGCTTGGCGGTTCGTCGCGTGCGCCGTGGGCCAAGGGGACGCCCTGGTGTTGGCAACCGGCCCCGGGCATGCCGTCCTCGTGGATGCCGGGCCCGAGCCCCAGGTCGTGGATGCGTGCCTCGATCGCCTCGACGTGCGGGAGCTCGACGCGATCGTGCTGACTCACTTCCATGCCGACCACGTCATGGGACTGACCGGTGCAGCCCAGGGTCGAGCCGTGCACGAACTCTTGACCTCGCCGGTGACTGAGCCGCCGGAGCAGGCCGCCGAAGTCGCCGCGTGGGCAGCGGCAGCCGGGGTCCCCGTGCGTCAGGTGCACGCCGGCGAGCTGCTGCGGTGGCCGGGTCTGACTGCCCGAGTGTGGTGGCCGGCCCGGATCATTCGTGACGGCTCCGTGGCCAACAACGCCTCGATCGTGCTCGCGGCCGAGGTCTACGGGTCTGGCCGTGTTCCGGCCTCAGATAGTGGCGTCGGCGGTGGGTCCGGTGAGGCTCCCGCCACCGACGCAGACCCGGCCCAAAAGGGCCCTAGCCGGCCCCTTCGGATTGTCCTGCTCGGTGATATCGAGCAGGAAGCGGCCCGGGCGATCGCAAGGGCCCTGCGGAGTGACCCGCAAGTGCAGGCGTGGCCCGTCGACGTGGTGAAAGTCGCTCACCACGGCTCGGCCAACCGGGACGACACGTTGCTCGACATGCTGCCGGCCCCGGTCGCCGTGATCACCGTCGGTGCCGACAACGACTACGGTCACCCGGCGCCGTCGACACTTGCCGTGCTCCGTCGCCGCGGCTACACAGTGCTGCGCACCGACCAACACGGAGACATCGCCATCACCCCTGCAGGTGAGCCCGGAGTCGTGCACGTGGCGACCAGAGGTCCGTAGCAATCGGGCAGATTGAACACGGTGCATGTTCGATCGGCCGGATGGGCTCGTGCTGTCGGGCGCCCGTGGTCAGCCGGATGCCCCACGGTCTGGCCGACCTGCTCGTCTTACTCGTCCTGCTTCTCGTGTTCGTCCTGCTTGTCCTGTTGCTCGTGCTGGGCACCTCGGTGTTCCCGCGCGCTCTGTTCCAGACAAGCCAACGTGGCGGCCACCGCCGGGACACGCTGCAGGTCTTCGGTCGTCACCGCGTGGATCTCACGAAGCGGATGTGTCGTCAGCGGTCGAAAGACGATTCGGTCTTCGTGTGCCGCTTGGCGAATCAACTCCGGCACGAGGGCCACTCCCAGGCCGGCGCGAACCAGCCCCAGAACAGCCACGTAGTCCTCGGTCTCGAAGGCGACGTTGGGGGAGAAGCCTGCAGCTTTCGACAAGGCCAGCAGATGCCCGCGGCAGCGGGGGCACCCGGCGATCCACGGATCCTCGGCCAGCGCCGAGAGTTCGATGACGTCCCGGGGTGCCAACCGATGCCCGTGCGGTAGCGCTACCCGCACCTCGTCGTTGATCAAGGGCCTGATGACGAACGGCTCGAGGTCTTCGCCGCGTCCGATATCGGTGCCGGCATACGCGAACGCCACCGCGAGATCGCATTCCCCCGCCCGCAGCGCTGCGAGCGACTCGGGAGGTTCTCCTTCGGAGAAACGCACCGATACTTCGGGATGACGCTCCTTGAGCAGGCCGAGCGCCCGCGGTACCAGCGAGGCCGACGAAGAAGGGAAAGCCATCAGTCGCACCCGGCCGGCCCGCAATCCGGCGATGGCGGCGACTTCCTCTTCGGCGGCTTCCAAGGCGGAGAGCACGGTTACCGAATGGCGAGCCAGCACCTCCCCGGCTTCGGTGAGGCGGACTCGGCGGCCGAAGCGTTCGACCAGGGTGGTCCCGGTGCGGTGCTCCAAGCGTCGCACCATTTGCGAGATCGCCGGTTGCGTCGAGCCGAGCGAGGTGGCAGCGGCGGTAAAGCTGCCTTCTTCGGCGATGGCTCGCATAACGCGAAGCCCGGCGGCGTCAATCACCCCAACATTTTATAACGTCAAGTTATCTGACTGCCGGGTAGTCGACCGGTTTGGGCAGGCGAGGACTCAGGGATAGGTTCGGCACGTGCCAGGCCAACCGGCGGTGCTGGAGCTGGTCGCTGATCTCGTGCGAGCCGGCCGGGTCTTCGTGCTCAGTGGGGCCGGGTTGTCCACCGACTCCGGCATCCCTGACTATCGCAGTGTCGACGGAGTCCGGCGCGTGCAACCGATGCTGTATGCCGAGTTCGTCGGTTCGAGCGCGGCCCGGCAGCGGTACTGGGCCCGGTCGTTCATCGGCTGGGAGCGTTTTCGGGCGGCGACACCCAACGACGGTCATCGGGTCGTCACACGGCTACAGCAACGAGGCTTCCTTCGAGCGGTGGTCACGCAGAACGTCGATGGCCTGCACCAGCTGGCAGGTGCCGACCCGGTTGTCGAGTTGCACGGCTCGTTGGCCCACGTCGTGTGTCTCTCGTGTGGGACTCGGGTGCGTCGTGCGGACGTGCAACGGGAGTTGTCGGCGACCAACCCGAGGTTCGCCGAGCACCTCGTGCGGATTCTGCCGGATGGCTCACAAGTGAGCAGCCAGATCCGTCCGGACGGGGACATCGTGCTGCCCGAAGATGCAGTGGGGGGATTCGTGCCGCCACACTGCCCGGACTGCGGGTCTGACTCACTCAAGCCTGACGTCGTCTTTTTCGGTGAGTCCGTGCCTCGCGGCCGGGTGGACGCCTGTGTCGCCGCCCTCGAGGACTCCCGGTCAGTGCTCGTGCTCGGATCGTCGTTGGCGGTGATGTCGGGCTATCGCTTCGTCCGGCGCGCGGCGCAACTCGAGCTGCCGGTCGCCGTGCTGACGCGCGGCCCGACCCGTGGCGACGCCGAGACCACGATCAAAGTAGACGGTCCGATCACGCCTGCGCTGCTGGAGTTGGCCGCCCGGCTGACCTGAGCTCCAGCCGGGCGTCGGCACCCTCAGACGCGGCGCAGCACTGCGGTCACCTTGCCCAGGATCGTGGCGTCCTTGCCGTCGATCGGCTCGTAGGCCGGGTTGTGCGGCACCAGCCACGACGCGCCGTCGTAACGCTTGAGGGTCTTGACCGTCGCCTCTCCGTCGAGCATGGCGGCCACGATGTCGCCGTTGTCGGCGGTGGGTTGCTGACGGACCACGACCCAGTCGCCGTCGCAGATCGCGGCCTCGATCATGGAATCGCCGACCACCCGCAGCAGGAACAGTTGTCCTTCTCCGACGATCTGGCGGGGCATCGGGAAGACGTCTTCGACGACCTCCTCGGCAAGGATTGGGCCGCCGGCTGCGATCCGACCGACAACTGGGACGTAGCTCGCATCGGGGCGTGCGTCACCCGAGTCGGTCTCCAAGTCGTGCCGGCTCCATTCGTGCGAATCTCCTTGCGACGCTGCGCGATATCCGCCTCCTCGATAGCCGGGCTCGCCGCCCGGGGTGTCGGGGGAGATGACCTCGATAGCTCGGGGCCGGTGCGGGTCGCGTCGCAGATAGCCCTTGCGTTCCAGGGTGGTCAATTGGTGGGCGACGCTGGACGGGCTCGTCAGGCCGACCGCTTCGCCGATCTCGCGAAGGCTGGGTGGGTAGCCGCGTCGATCGACGGAGTTGCGAATCACTTCCAGCACCCGACGCTGCCGCACGGTGAGGCCGTCACTTTCGTGCTCAGGCATTTCGGTGATGTGGGCCATGGCTACCTCCAGGACGGACTCGACCGGGACATCGACGGACGCGCGGCGAGGAGTGTCGGTGGTGCGTGGTGCACTCCTTGCATGGTGACAAGCGTATGCCGATCGAACGCGATTTCCAAACATCCGTTCGAGCATGTCTCGACATCTGTCGTACGCATGTGCTAGACATCGTACAGATGTCCTTGAGACAGATGTTCGATCCACTCGTCGAGCTGGTGTCGGGAGTCGGTCGCGGAGAGTTCGTTGTGAGCGCGAGGAGAGTCAGATGTCTGCAGTTGCCGGTTGGCATTCGATCCCGTCGTCCGGCCGTGGCCGGCCGGAGCTGCGCCTCGTTCCGCCGGTGGCGGACAGTGCCACGGTGCGGCTCACTAGGCGCGGCCGGTTTGTCGTGTTGGTGATGGTGGGATTGCTCATCGCCGGGGTTGTCGTCGGCGTCGGTGCCGGGGTGAGGGATGGTCGTGGAACGGCTGGGTCCGCCCCGGGCGGGGGAGCAGGGGTGGTGACAGGCTCGCAGCGCGTTGTCGTAGTGGCTGCCGGTCAGACGTTGTCCGAGATCGCGGTCACCGAGTTGCCGGCCTTGCCGATGACTGAAGCGGTCGTCCGCATCCAGCTGGCCAACGACATGAACAGCACGCACGTGCGGGCCGGGCAGCGGGTCGTCATCCCGGCAGTGCCCTGACCTGCCGGCCCGCCAGCTGCTGGCCTGATTCGGGTGCCGCGCACGGCGCGCTTGGGCACTCGTGTGCCGAGCCCGCTCGGCCGAGTCAGGGCAAGGCCATCCCGTCCGGGCACCCACCCGGCCTTGACGGGAGGCAGTCCTCGGCAGCACACCTCGACCCGGTGCTGCCGACGCCTCAGGGCCTGGACTGCAGGCCGCTCGTCCCGATCGTGACTGTGTCACGGTCGTGGGCGGGCGGCCGACCTCGGGAGAAGACCGGTCGTGGCGACCCTGGTCACGAGGCGTCGCCGTGATGTCGCAGGTGAGCGGCGTATTGCGAGGGAGGGTTGACACGGGCATTGACATCGTCGGCTATTCGGGGCAGAGTACCCCTACATCTAGTAGTTACATAGCTGTCATTCATCCACATGTAGTTCACAAGTGGGAGTGCGTTACCCACAGCTCATACACATGAGAGGCCGTGCCGGTCCACCGGTTGTCCCCAGCGACATCCCCAGGTGGCCCGGATCGACCGATCACAACGACGCTCGGGAAGGGGTGCCATGCATTGTCCGTTCTGTCGGCACACCGACTCCCGGGTCATCGACTCGAGGACTACCGACGACGGTGCTGCGATCCGGCGCCGGCGGCAGTGCCCCGAGTGCGCGCGCCGGTTCACGACATTGGAGAGCGCCAGCCTCGCCGTGGTGAAACGGTCCGGCGTGACGGAGCCGTTCAGCCGGGAGAAGATCATCGCCGGGGTCCGCAAGGCGTGCCAGGGTCGTCCAGTCTCTGCCGACGAGCTGGCCATGCTGGCTCAACAAGTCGAGGAATCGATCCGGGGCGCCGGCAGTGCCGAGGTGGAGGCCCACGAGATCGGGTTGGCCGTGCTTGAGCCGCTCCGCGAGCTCGACGAGGTCGCTTACCTTCGATTCGCATCGGTCTATCAGGCGTTCGACAACCTCGAGGACTTCGAGGCAGCCATCAGCCTGCTGCGAGCTGAGCGCGACGTCGCGACGGACACCAGCGAAACCACCACACTTGCCACGCTCACTGAGGCCGTTGATGCAGCTGGCTCAGTCGGGCATAGGTGCACGACAACACCGACCACCCAGACCTAGGGACCGGCATACCCGAACTGCCACAACAGCTGCCCCCTCCTGAGGGCACTGTCCGTGGCCGCGGTTAGACAGACGTTCGACGCACGACACACACCAGGGAGCACGAGCATGACTGAGACCGCCAACCGCCTCACCGGAGGCCACGCCGCTGCGGACAAAGGCACAGGAGTGTCCATGCCACGCATCTACACGACTCCGGGCGTGCACCCGTATGACGAGGTCACCTGGGAGTTGCGTGATGTCGTGCAGACCAACTGGAAGACCGGCGAGACGATCTTCGAGCAGCACGGTGTCGAGTTCCCTGACTTTTGGTCGGTCAATGCCGGGGCGATCGTCACGACGAAGTACTTCCGGGGTGCCCTGGGCACCGAGACGCGGGAGCGTTCCTTGCGTCAGCTCATCGACCGGGTCGTGTTGACCTACGTCAAAGCGGGCAAGGAGCACGGCTACTTCGCCACCGACGACGACGCCGAGGTCTTCGAGCACGAGCTCACCTATGCCCTGCTACACCAGGTCTTCTCCTTCAACTCCCCGGTGTGGTTCAACGTCGGCACCCGTTCGCCTCAGCAGGTGTCGGCGTGCTTCATTCTCTCCGTTGACGATTCGATGGATTCGATTCTCAACTGGTACAAGGAGGAGGGCAAGATCTTCAAGGGTGGGTCGGGGGCCGGGCTCAACCTGAGCCGGATCCGGGCTTCCACCGAGCTGCTGTCCTCCGGTGGCGCCGCTTCCGGCCCGGTGTCCTTCATGCGTGGGGCCGACGCCTCGGCCGGCACGATCAAGTCCGGTGGCGCGACCCGCCGGGCCGCCAAGATGGTCGTGCTCGATGTCGACCACCCCGACATCGAGGAGTTCATCGACACGAAGGCCCGCGAAGAAGACAAGATCCGCGCACTACGAGACGCCGGCTTCGACATGGACCTCGGTGGCAGAGACATCGTCTCCGTGCAGTATCAGAACGCCAACAACAGCGTCCGGGTCACCGACGAGTTCATGCGTGCCGTCGAGGACGGCACCAGTTTCGGCCTGCGAGGCCGCCTCGACGGTCAGGTCACTCGGGAGGTCGACGCCCGCGCCCTCTTCGACCGGATGGCCAAGGCAGCCTGGGAGTGCGCCGACCCGGGCATCCAGTACGACGACACGATCAACGACTGGCACACCAGCCCCGAGACCGGGCGGATCACGGCGAGCAATCCGTGCAGCGAGTACATGTCTCTGGACAACTCCTCCTGCAACCTCGCCTCACTCAACCTGCTCAAGTTCCTCCGCGACGACGACACCTTCGACGCCGCGACCTTCCAGCAGGTCGTCGAGCTGATCGTCACCGCGATGGATATCTCAATTTGTTTTGCCGACTTCCCGACCGAAGCGATCACGGTCACCACTCGCGACTACCGGCAGCTGGGCATCGGTTACGCCAACCTCGGTGCCCTGCTCATGGCCACCGGCCACGGCTATGACTCGGCAAGTGGCCGGTCATTGGCCGCGAGCATCACCAGTCTGCTCACCGGCGCCGCCTACAAGCGCTCGGCTGAGCTGGCTGCGGTTGTCGGCCCGTATGCCGGGTACGCCCGCAACGCGCAGGCCCACCAACGGATCATGCGCAAGCACCAAGCGGCGAACGACACTGTCCGCACCCTCGACACGATGGACCGTGACATCCATCAGTTGGCCACGAAAGCCTGGGACCAGGTGGTGACTCTGGGTGCCGAGCACGGCTTCCGCAACGCCCAGGCCAGCGTCCTGGCGCCGACCGGGTGCCTGACCGGCGACACCCTCGTGACCACCGATCGTGGCCTGCAACGGCTCTCCGATCTCGGCAACGTGTGGGGTGACCGATGGCAGGATGTGCAGCTGCACGTCTCGACCGACGAAGGCCCACAGCGGGCGACGAAGTTCTTCGTCAACGGCGAAGAGCCCACCCGCGACATCGTCACGACGAGCGGCTACCACATCCAAGGCACCCTGGCCCACCGGGTCAAGGTCATCGACGACCAGACTGGCAGCTGGCAGTGGAAGCGGCTGGCCGAGATCGCGGTCGGCGACGTCGTGCCGATCCAGCTGGGGACGCTCGTCGGCGAGCCGCGGCAGGTGCCGCTGCCGGTGCTCGACCAGACCTACGACGCCGGTGATCGCACCCTGCACGTGCCCACCCACGTCGACACCGAGTTGGCCGAGCTCGTCGGCTACTTCATGGGCGACGGCAGCCTGCACGCCGACGGCCTCCGGTTGCGCGTCGCCGGCCCGGACGCCGATGTCGTGTCCCGGATCGAAGTGCTGAGCAAGGGCCTGTTCAACCTCACCCCGGTAGTGCGCGCCGAGCAGGGTCAGCACGACGTCACGCTGCCATCGGTCCGGCTGGCCCGATGGTGGCAGGCGGCCGGCTTCGCCAACGACCTGCCCGGCGTCGACCACGCCGGCAACGGCTGGACTCCGCGGGTGCCCGCCGCGATCCTCGAGAGCAACGACCGTGGCGTGTATGCCGCATTCCTGCGGGGCCTATTCGAGGCCGCCGGCGCTGTCCTGCACGGTGTTCCGAGCGTGTCCATCTCGTCGGCCACCTTCGCTGACGAGGTGCGCACCATCCTGCTCACACTCGGCTACCCCACGACCACACGCACGACGGACAGCGGCGACCGACCGGTCCAGGTGGTGCAGCTACGCGACCTCGACCACCTCGACCACCTCGACCACACTGTCCGCTTCGGCACCGAGATCGGGTTCCTCGGAGGGCGCAAGTCGTCGCTCGTGGCCACCGACCTGGTCGAACACACCGGCGACGCTCGGCTCGGGCACACCCCCGGCTACCTCTATGAGACCGTGGCCGCCAACAACGACGGCGGTGTCCAGCCGACCTACGACCTGTCGGTGCCGGCCAATGTCACCTATGTGGCAGCCGGATTCGTCAGCCACAACACCATCGGATTCATGATGGATTGCGATACCACCGGTGTCGAGCCCGACTTCTCCCTCGTGAAGTTCAAGAAGCTCGTCGGTGGCGGGTCGATGCAGATCGTCAACCTCACGATCCCGCGAGCGCTCACCAAGCTCGGCTACCAGCAGGAGCAGATCGAGGCGATCGTCGAATACATCGCCGACAAGGGCCACGTCATCGACGCCCCGGGTCTGAAACCCGAGCACTACGAGGTCTTCGACTGTGCCATGGGCGCCCGAGCGATCTCGCCGATGGGTCACGTGCGGATGATGGCAGCTTGCCAACCGTTCCTGTCCGGAGCGATCTCCAAGACGGTCAACCTGCCCGAGACGGCCACGGTCGAAGAGATCGCCGACGTCTACATGCAGGGATGGAAGCTCGGCCTCAAGGCGCTCGCGGTCTACCGCGACAACTGCAAGGTCGGGCAGCCGCTCTCGGACGCCAAGGCGGACTCGACGTCAGACAGCACCAGCGACACCGAGAACGCCGATGACGCCGCTGCGGCACCGGAGCCGTTGGTGCAGAAGGTCGTCGAATACCGGCCGGTGCGCAAGCGGCTGCCCAAGAGGCGCCCGTCACAGACTTTGTCGTTCTCCGTCGGCGGGGCCGAGGGCTACCTCACCGCAGGGTCGTACCCCGACGACGGGCTCGGCGAGATCTTCCTCAAACTGGGCAAGCAGGGCTCGACCCTGGCCGGTGTCATGGACTCGTTCGCTCTGGCCATCTCGATCGCGCTGCAATACGGGGTGCCGCTGGAGACCTTCGTCGAGAAGTTCACCAACCTGCGCTTCGAGCCGGCCGGTCCGACCGACGACCCGGACGTCCGGATGGCCAGCTCGATCATGGACTACGTCTTCCGCCGTTTGGCGCTGGACTACCTCGACTTCGACACCCGCTCTTTCATGGGCATCTACACCGCCGAAGAACGGGCCCGGCACCTGGAGACCGGCTCGTATGCCGCTCCGGAAGCCTCCGACCAGGAGCTCGCGGACGAGTTGCAAGCCTCGGCTCAGTCGGTGTTCACGACCCCGGTGCCGGCCTCCGACGAGACGGGGCGGTCCGACGGATCAGCAGGGGGCGGGGAAGGTGCCGGGGACGCCTCTGGTGGTGTGCTCGGTGCCGACCACTCTGCCGAGGTCACCTCGGGTGCTGGGGCTGCCTCCGCTCGGGAGGTCGGCGGGCAGATCCATTCGTCTCAGGATCTGCTCGCCAAGTTCCAGGGCAAGGACGCCGACGCTCCGATGTGCCTGACATGCGGCACCAAGATGCGCCCGGCTGGTTCCTGCTACGTCTGTGAAGGCTGCGGATCGACCAGCGGCTGTAGCTGATTCACCGGACCGGCCCGAGGGTCTCGACCCCCGGGCCGGTCCGGCCCACAAGCGACACGGGCGGGGTCTGCGGACAAGTGCGGCTCCGCTCGTCGTCATTGTGGATAACCTCCTGGGGGATCACGATCTGCGGCAAGCTCTTTCGTCATGAGCTTCTACGACCTGCCGAAGGACTGGGCCCGCCGAGCGATCACCGACCCACAGATCTTCACCGATGTCGTCGACCTCTTCGCCACCGATGCCGATCGGGCTGCCGGTGCCGTCTATGTCGTCTTGTGTGGGCCGACCCGTCGGGTGATCCAGCCGTGCACCGTGCCGGAGCTGCCCGGCGAGCCGGTCGAGGACCGGGGTCGGTATTTCCTGCCGTTCGCGCACGCCATCGCCGGCAGTGGTGGCGGCCTGGTCGTCGTGATCGCCCGGCCCGGGCGAGCTCGGGTCATCGACAGCGATCGGCTCTGGCACCATGCGGCAGTCGAGACCTGCCGGAACTCCGGGGTGGAGCTCTTTGCCGCCGCGATCGCTACCCCACACGGGGTGGTCCGGCTACCCGACCCCGAGGCGGAGGCGGAGGCGATTCCTGCGTGACGGCTTCTCGACCGTCGTCAGATCCCCTGGATAGCCCCCATGCCCCGGCGCCCTGGTTCGCTTAGTTGCGGTGTCCGTTCGCCGGTGGGGGCCCGGTCGTCAGCTGGTTCGTTCACGACTGCTCCCGGTCGCTGCGGGGGCGTCCCCGGCGCGGTGGCGGCGCCGTTCCAGTCGGTAGTCGCCCTTCGGTGGCCAGAGCCTGTCTGATCACCAGATCGACTTGCGCGTTCACGCTGCGCAACTCGTCGTCAGCCCAACGGGCCAGCGCGGCATGGAGCACCGGGTCGAGTCGGAGCAGCACCGCGTGACGCTGCCGACGCACGCTCGCCGGTCGTTCACTGTCCTGCGTCGGCACGATGTGCTCGATCGTCGGAACTCAGTGATAGAGGCCGCCGGCGTTGATCACCGGCGAGGTGTCCTGCTCGCTGCAGAGCACGACGAGCAGATTGGAGACCATAGCGGCTTTGCGTTCCGGATCGAGGTCGACGATCTCCTGTTCGTCCAGCCGCTTGAGCGCCAGCTCAACCATCCCGACCGCTCCGTCGACGATCTTCGTGCGGGCCGCGATGATGGCCGAGGCCTGCTGCCGCTGCAGCATCGCCTGCGCGATTTCCGGCGCGTACGCCAGGTGGCTGATCCGCACCTCGAGCACTTCGACTCCGGCGATCTTGACCCGCTCGACCACTTCCCGCGCCAGTTCCGCCGAGACGATGTCAGTCGAGCCCCGCAACGAGTCACCACCGGACTCCGGGTCGTCGTAGGGGTAGCTCGTCGCCACGTGCCGCAGGGCGGCTTCCGATTGCACCTTGACGAAGTCGTCGTAGGCCTCGACAGCGAACTGCGCCTTCGCGGTGTCAGCAACTTGCCACACGACGATGGCGGCGATCTCGACCGGGTTCCCATCGGCGTCGTTGACTTTCAGGGCGCTGGTCTCGAAGTTGTGCACCCGGACCGACACCTTGCGTTTGGTCGTCAACGGCACGACCATCAACAAGCCGGTCCTACGGGCGGTGCCGACGTACCGTCCGAAGAACTGCACGACCTTGGTCTCGCCCGGCTGGATGATGATGATCGATGTCATCACGAGGATCGCCAACCCGAACGGGACGACGAAGCTGAGCGCGTTACCCGCCGTCCCCGGGGCATCGGTCTCGGCAAGTGCGATGACGCGCCAGATGCCTACGGCGGTGAGGATCAGGGTCACGAAAAGCGCCACGAAGCCGTCGACAGCGAAGGCGGTCCGTTCGGAGATGACGACCCGGGCACCGGCCGGACCGACGGGCCCATGGGCGGGTGGGGTGTGCCTCGGGCCTTGGGCCGGGTTCAGATCGGTGGCGTTCATCGGAGTCTCCTTGTCGACACTCGGCTTGACATCAAAGTGATATCACATTTGTAGCGTGGTGCGGAGCCTCTCGGTGCCGGTGTCCGAGCTGACCGTGAAGGAATCGCACCCCTGCGACACGTCGGTCCGGTCGGACCTACAGATCATGCTGCGAGCGATAGTCCGTCGTTCCACACCGCGAGACACACCTGTCCCGGGTTGGGGTGAATCCCTAGCCTCGGCACAGGTCATGAGCGCCAGCGTCAAGCCCCGGCTCGCTGGCCGGCAACCCTCCACCGCGGTGGGGTGCCCCGGGTGAGGACCTGGCTGCCGGTCACTTGGCCGGGGGCAAGTGCGGAGCCACTCGGCTTCCAGAGAACCGAAAGAGCGAACGATGACTGACACTTCACCTCAGGACCAGTGGGCTTTCGAGACCCGGCAGATCCACGCCGGGCAAGTCCCCGACCCGACGACCGGGGCCCGCGCCCTGCCGATCTACCAGACGACGTCGTACGCCTTCAAGGGCACCGAGCACGCAGCAAACCTGTTCGCGCTCAGTGAGTTCGGCAACATCTACACCCGGATCATGAATCCAACCCAAGATGTTGTCGAGCAGCGGATCGCCTCACTGGAAGGCGGGGTGGGTGCGCTGTTGGTGGCTTCTGGTCAGTCGGCCGAGACGCTGGCAATCCTCAACATCGCCGAGGCCGGCGACCATGTCGTCGCCTCACCGTCGCTCTACGGCGGCACGATCAACTTGCTGAAGTTCACCCTGCCCAAACTCGGTCTGCAGGTGAGTTTCGTTGAGGACCCGAACGATCTCGACGCATGGCGTGCCGCCGTGCAACCGAACACCAAGGTCTTCTTCGGTGAGACGATCGCCAACCCCAAGGTCGAGGTGCTCGACATCGAGGGAGTGGCCGGGGTGGCCCACGAGGCCGGAGTGCCGCTCATCGTCGACAACACGGTGGCCACGCCATACCTGACCCGGCCATTCGAGTGGGGCGCCGACATCGTCGTGCACTCGGCCACGAAGTACCTCGGTGGTCACGGCACGGCCGTGGGCGGGGTGATCGTGGACTCCGGGCGGTTCGACTTCGCCGCCGATCCAGAGCGGTTCCCCAACTTCAACTCCCCCGACGAGAGCTACCACGGCTTGGTCTACGCCCGCGACCTTGGGGTCGGCTCGCCACTGGGCGCCAACCTCGCCTACATCCTCAAGGCCCGCGTCCAGCTGTTGCGCGACCTCGGTCCGGCGATCTCGCCACTCAACGCTTTTCTCATCAGCCAGGGTATTGAGACCCTCTCGTTGCGGATCGACCGGCACGTCGAGAACACTCGCACAGTCGCCGAGTTCCTCCGAGGCCACGATCAGGTCGAATCGGTGCGCTGGGCGTCCTTGCCCGACAGCCCGCACTACGAGGCGGCTCAGAAATACTGTCCCAAGGGCTCTGGCGCCGTGCTCGCGTTCGAGATCGCCGGGGGAGTCGAAGCCGGGAAGCGGTTCGTCGAAGGCTTGACCCTGCACTCGCACGTGGCGAACATCGGTGACGTGCGTTCGCTCGTCATCCACCCCGCATCGACGACCCATTCGCAAGGGCCGGACAGCGACCGGCTCGCTGCCGGCGTCACCCCTGGGCTGGTCCGGCTAGCGGTCGGCCTCGAACACATCGACGACATCGTCGCCGACTTGGAGCGGGGGTTCACCGCAGCCCGCGGCTAGACGCCGCATCCGAACGAAAGAACCCTTCTACGAGGGAGGCCCTCTGTGATTATGTCGCTGGAGATAGCCGCGCTCGTCATTACGGGCTGGCTCGCAGGCGCCGAAAGCGGCTCCTGGTCCTGTGTCCATCCGGTCATCGCTAAGCTCGAACCTGACGACCAGATCCGATTCCAGAAAGGACTGCTCAGGACATTCGGCCGCATAATGCCGATACTCATGCCATTGAGCCTGGTTCTAGCGATTCTTCTGGTTAGCTTTACGGAAGACAAGTCGTCAGTAGTCTTTTATGCCCGACTCGTTACGGCAATCCTACTAGCAACTATGATCCTCACTACGGTGGTCTTCAATGTTCCTGTGAATATTCAGACCGGAGAATGGGTGGATGGGTATAACCAGGAATGGGCGCGAAAACGGAAGCTTTGGAGGTTCTTCCAAGGCTACCGCTCGATAGTTCTGATCGTCGCTTTCGTGCTTTTAGTGATTGCGCAGACGAGTTGAGCTTGAACTGGCTGCTGGGCGTTCCTGTAGCCTCGCTGCCCTGGGCTAAGTGGGTGGATTCTCAAAAGATGGCGGTCAGCGAGCACCTCAATATGCCTTGTGGAGACTCCGCTTTGAGCAGTTGATTTATGTCCGAGTGAAAAGAATCGACAGCCAGCGGGGTACCCCTCTTGGCCAACCACTGACGAGCGCGCGAATTGACGGTGGGGCTGAAGAGAGTTCATCCATGAGTTATCACCTGGGATCATGTGTGTTCCTTCCGGGTTGGCTACATAGCCTCTGCTTTCCAAATACTCGATCCCGCGTTCGAACCAGGTGTCGGATCTCATCTTCCCGGGCGGCGTCGCCAGTTGGATCTGGCTGCCTTGCGCAATAGCACTATCAAGGGAGTGCTGGTTTCTAGGACGATCCCATGAACTCCACTTAATTATTATTGCGCATCTCCTTTACCAGCGTTCAAGCTCGGAAGCGTCGAATCCGGAATCTACCCGCGTAAATGTGAATGTCTTGCCAGAGCCCGACTCAGCGTGAGTCCGCGGCAGGTCCGGCGAAGCGTGAAGGAGCAGGGTCTTAGCCTCTTGACCCGGTGACCCTGCTTGCTCGCAGCCCTGGATAACGCCAGCCGTGTAGTCCAGGCCGGTGAGTACGCATGCTCGTCGAAGCAGTGCAGCAACGACTAGGCAGTCCCTCGGGTCCAGATCGCTCTTAAGGGCCAACGACATCGCGAAAACGCACGTGATCAGAAAGTCCGGTGCGGGCGTACGCACGATTTGGTTGGCCGATTCCTCGATCCACGAGAGCAGAATCCATCCGTGGTCTTTGCTGAGCTGCTCAACGCGAGCGACAGCGGATAGCCATTCCTGCTGATGATGAGCTAGCGATTCGCCGACGGTGGACATCCAGTCGTTGAAGCGGTCTGTGTCGGAATACGGCGGGATATCGTCTAGCAGGTGAAGGACGTTCGTCATCGCGGCACCAGGTCGCTGCCGGACTGGGTGCAGCTAGTTCCACGGAGCATTCGGGGTGCCCGTGCACAAGCGGTCGGCTGAGCCGATGTGAGCGCGAACTGATCGACGAGGGCGGCGCCTGTGCCGGCAAGGTGTAGCCGCTGCCACCTCGTCGGTGTCCGTGCCTGCCGGTCGGTCATGGAGTCAAGCATGGCAGTCGCGTGCCGCCGACGGTGGCCTGGGCATGAAGGAATTGGAGGCTCATCTCTGACTAGGGTGTAGGCAGGGTCTGAGTCTACTGGCCGTGAAGCACTATGGGATGGGTTGGAGCAGCCCTGACTGGTGCAGGCTCTGGCGGATTGCTACGGCTGTGGTGTTGTCGGTGTCGGCGAACTTGGGCGTTGCTTGGACGAGTACTCCGTCACCGTGGGTCCTGGCTGTCCCACCCGGTGTCACTGGAACGGGTCCGCCACGACGGTACGTCAGCCAACCGATGACCGGCTCTCGAGATGAAGCCGATTGAGCCTCGCGCAAGCCGTTTGTTGGCTCATCTTGTTGGCTCATCCCAATGCAGGGTGAATGAACCGTCCCAGGTTTGATGCCGCGTCCTTGTGAGTTGGCAGGGATGCGAACTATGCCGAAGAGGATCGATTCGAAGGTCAAGGAGCCTCGGCAAGGAGACGGTGCGCCGTTGGGTCGTGCAGGCCCAGATTGACGGCGGACAGCGCCAGGGTGCCACGAGCGAGGAACTCGCTGAGATCACGGGCCTCAAGGCCACGGTCTGCCGGCTCGAGGACGACAACGAGATCCTGCGCCGGGCCTCGATTTTCTTCGCGGGGGAGCTCGACCCCCGCGGCCGGTGATCGTCACGTTCATCGACGAGCTGCGGGCCGAGGGCCACTGCGGTCGAGTCGATCTGCTGGGTGCTGCGTGAGCGGGGCTGCCAGATCGCCGCGCGGACCTGCCGGGACTGCACGGGCAGCACCCGCCGCTGTCGCAGCTTGGCGATCAGCGACGCCACGGTCACCAATCAGGGACGAGACCTTGCCTGGCAACTCGACCATCAGAGCGGGCGCCGGATGACACCAGAAGGTCTCCACCGGCGGCCGACGATGACCGTGCTCGTGCGCCGTACGACACCGCACGCCTCGCGCGGGAGCGTGGATCGGGCGATGAGATCCCTTGGCTTGGAAGGGATCAGGCGCTCCACCGGGGTCCGGGCCACGATCCCGGCCACGGACAGCAAGCGGGCCGGTGACCTGCTCGACCGGGACGTCACCGCCGATGCCCCGAACCGGACCCGGGGTCATGAACGTCACCGACGTCCGCACCTGGGCGGGGTTCG